>Ga0116231_10001419_pt1 | contig 48790 bp, 32 predicted proteins | sample S1TSphgellanicum_2_FD_89695 | JGI IMG/M metagenome (GOLD analysis project Ga0116231, IMG submission 89695) | Host-associated microbial communities from peat moss isolated from Minnesota, USA - S1T2_Fd - Sphagnum magellanicum MG | ecosystem: Host-associated > Plants > Peat moss > Unclassified...
GCAGTTATTTTGGCCCAACCCCCAAATACAGGACAGAGCATATATGTGGAGGGCCACAGAAAAAAGGTTTTTTTTGGGGGGGGGGGGAGGGGGTGTTGAAAAAAGGACCAACATCAGTGACAGAGTATACCCTACAAGATTACAAAATTTCCACTACACGATGGCCATTACTTTATTCCATTTGAGGTGCAGACACCTATATATTGCCAGGTAACATAACATAGGTCTTTGTGAGGGTCCCCCATTTTTTCTGCCAACAAAATTGTTCCTTACAACTGGCCCCCACCTGGGCACTGAGTATTTGATCAAACACTTCATCACATAATGGGGTACGTCATGTTCTGTTTTGGATGATTGTCAGCACAGAATTTTGAAAGAAAAGTGGTGTACTTTTGATACTGATCATTGTAGCTAGCTTTCTTTCCTTCTCGTGGTTCTTCTATCTCTAGTATATATTAAGAAGAAGGATTTTGATGAGGGGTCTGTTTGGGACCAGTTTTGCTGCACTGGCCCATTAATGATTATGGAAGAAGAAATTACTTCTTGAAGGAACCACTTCCATCATAAAGCTGGGAAGCTAGGGCGACACGAACATGCACCTCCTCCCCCCTCCCCCTTGAATACTTTGCCCACGCAGCATCCGGGCCAAGACTTGTATATTCTCTTTATTGCCAGAAAGGGTCCTCCATCCACGGCTGCCTTGTGAAGCAAACCATTTCAAGAGCATGACTACCTCTATCTACAAACAAGTGGAACTCAGGTATTTGTTTGCAAAAGGCCATGCGCAATCAAAGATTGGCTAATTACACTCAATTATTGTGCTGCCTGCATGTACATACAAGAAATCCGAATGGCAACAAGGCCCTATATCTAATTAATTAAGTTTACACAATAAATAGCACATCAAAAGTGATTTCACGTAAATTGCAACTGCAAGCGACAAAAAATTAATTATTGCTCAGACCAACAAATCTTGTCTCCACTAATAAGAGATACAAAGCAACAACATAGTAAAGAGGTCTTCATCAACTAGCAAGACAATATTTTAATGATCTTAAAGTTCAGCCAACAGAAAAAAAGTACTAGAAACTTTCACAATGGTACAAAGTTTTGATCCAATTCAGGGAGAAAGCTGTAAAACTTTGGCAATGGTACAAACTACAAGCTTTCTCCAATGGAACTTAAAAAGACGGGGAATTAGAACCTAACAATATGACAAACTTGTGCTGGAGAGATGTATAACTAGCAGTTTAGCTAGCTGTTGAAAATAACCTATATACACAATGTCAACATGCTCAGAAAGACTAATCAACAAGAGCTATAAACAGACTGCATATCCAAGTAGCTAAATATTAATATCCTGTGGATGAAGAACGTGAAATCTTAGTGAATTATATGGCCTAATTGGACTACCGCATGACTATGCACACACCCCAGAATAGTATATAAAACAACCGATCTGGAAAATGAAAAACTGGGTTTAACAAAATCTTTAAATTCTGGCCTCATGAAATGTGTTCGAATTTGGCTCCCAGTAAGTAGATGGAACCTCACATTTCTATATGGTGAATGGTCATTAATGGTTGATTCAATCTAGGGTTTTAATTCCTGCCTGCCTGCCATTGATTGGAACTAATTTAATATTACACTTGATTGAACTCTGATGACATGATAGCTGCGGTAACAAACAAGATGACAAAGTTGCTAGCTGGGTCTAACTCCTTTTACTGCTAGAGTGTTGAAAGCTGCCATGGCTGCTATACTGCAGCAGCTAGCTAGGTAGCTAGCTAACGTGTTATACAAGAGTACAAGCTGCTTCATAGCTGGTAGAGCCTGGTACCTAGAACCTGGATGGGGTTACAACAACTGGACTCATCTAGCTAGGCTCCCCAGTAACCAGGCTTGTGCTGCATGAGGGAGCTCAAAAACTCGATTTGGTTAGCTTCCATATTTGGATGATTATTGAATCCGGTCGTCTGTAAGTCATGACTAGCTCCCAGCTGCATTTGTAAGGTGGAATTGGGAGCCGGATGAGTGGACTGAAGATCGTACATCACTGAATGTGCAGCTGGTGTCGATGCTCCCAGCTGATGATCTTGGTAGTTCATTAGACTTGCAGGAGCGCTAGTCTTGCTAGTCAAACCGGTGCCAGTAGTACTGTATGCATTCATCTGGCCGCGCTCCAGATGCTGCTGCATGTTTGGAAACTGCTGGAAAAAATTATTAGTGGGTAATTGTGTCGTCGATATTGTATTAATGGATGGAGAATCGATCAATCCTGCAGCTGACTGCAGAAGTTGATTGGCGCTGTAGGACCCTAATCTGCCAACAGTTCCCATAGCTGCTGCCTGTGAGAGCCTGGACAGCTGCTGTTGTGTTGCTGCTGCCATTTGTATCGCACTTGGAAACAGTTCATTTGGCTGTAACGTCATGTTTAGAAGGGCAGAGCCGGTGGTCTGTAAGCAGCTGCTGCCTCGTGCAGTGTCTTGATGATGAGATTGCAGCCCATCGTTAAATCGCTGCCCGCGTGACGTTCGTACTTTCTTGCGCGATCCACCACCAACAGGAACGTTGCGAAGCGTTCCGCCGACCGTCCAGTAACGTTGGCAGTTGCGACAGAAGTGTCGAGGTTGGTTCACGCTGTAGTTGTTGTAGTAACAAAATTTGGTGTTCATGGATTGACAACGTGGGCACGGGATCACCTTCACGGGTCTCTCACGCGGCATGCACCCTCCGCTACCTCTGCTTGCAGCTGCACTCGGCGATTCCTCATGTTCCCCTGCCGATGTACCAGAATCCCCGGACAATTGATGGATTAGATCGGGGTCTAACTCCCCTTCGCAATGGTTCATTGTTAAATGCATATTGATTACCATCTGCCGTCGACGCCTGATCTTCAACGGCAGCTTAGCTTCTTCCTGGATGCAGGTTTTGCGTTAAGGACGAGCTGCTAATCAGTACCCGATCCCACTCCCTGCGTCATGAAATCCCATCCGCAAGGTTCAAACTATCAGTAGATCGATCAGAAGCCAGCAGCAACGAAGCTCTATAAAGAGTCGAGGTTATAAGACCGTAAATTAGGCAACTCCAAGTGCTTGAGCAAATACTAGTGAAAGCCCGTTCATGGCAAGTGTTGATGAGCTATCTCAAAGCTGCTGGAGCTTACAGAGAACTTGTCAATACTAGAGAGGAGAACAGAAGCTAGTAGTTGGGAAGTCTTGGTACTGACATAAACCTAGCACGGCATCGAGGAGAACTTTAGAGCTGTACTGTGTGCTATTGCGCGCGTTCGAACCTTCAAATTCTCCAAGACGAGCGCAATAATTGTGAGACCCGCATCATGAGCAGCATATTGCGAATTCCCTAAGACCAATTTCATACGGCTAGCTAACTAGCCTCCCACCATGCTTACCTAACCCCTTGGCGGGGAGTTGAAGGTCCTGTCCCCTAGAGCAACACCATGAATCTCTTATCTTTAAGCTTTATGAGAAACTATGCACTGGAAGATACAATACCTCCGCATCTTTTAAGAAGAACAATCTAAGCAGGCAATTACTGTGACCTTCTTGATTTGCACATCCATGCGATCAAGTGCATAAAGCTTATCCATCTCTAGTGCGCGGATGCATAAGACTAGGGACTCTGTGCAGGCAGGGTACAACTCCCGAGTTATACTGCAAAATATATTACTGTTCTTGATCTAAAAGAAAAGATATACAGCACCACATTCAATGGACAACCAAAGGATTAAAGAAAATGTGAATAGGTAGAGAGAGGAAGCGGCAAGCAGTGCACATGAACTAGCTGCTGATAAATTAGCATCTAGTGGATCGCGAGCTCACTCACCATAATCATATTATCATTGCAACTCGCGCTCCAATTTTACTGAACACTCTTTTAGCTCATCACGTTGGAGACCACTTGCGCACGAGCTCCTCCTGGTATCCGCGAGCCGGGGCCTAGTGTAGGAGTGTCTGTGTACTCTTCGACGTACTGTATTCGGAATTATGAGATACAACTGTCTAAAGCTGGATAGCTCGGTTAGCTTGATGAGGGAAGAAAAACTTTCCTGAAGAAATAGCTAGCAGTGCAGGAGCTGCTGAAGCAGTCGGTCCTATCGATCAAGCAGAGTCACAAGCTCAGCAAGCTAGATCGATTGTTAATTAAAATTCAAAAGATCAGATCAGTTCATTGCAGTAGAATGGAGTCTCCCTTAGGATGTTGAAGGGAATTGCAGCAAATGAGATACAAAAGGGAAGATAGCAACGAGGCCGTCGCGTAATACTAGACTAGTACGTCGCCCAAATTCCGCTCTGCTTGAAGGAAACCTTACAGCTGCGTGCTGCCTAATTGAGCCACCAATCGAGGTACTTAGTGAATCAGCAGGAGCACGAGGAGGAGCAAGCCTACACCTCAGGACTATTCTTCTTCTTCTTCTTCTTCTGTCAAGCCAATACTGTCCACGGCCCTTTCTTCAAACCCCTGCAGCTTCCCCTCTCAGCTTCATATCTAATGTTTTTACCAGAGCCCCATTTTTCCGCCATCTCCGCTATCTCTCCCTCCCACTGCTACAGCACCAGACCCGGATCCCCCCCCCAAAAAAGCACGACTTTGATGAGAACCCAAACGAGGGAAAGAGAGGGAGAAAGAAAGAAAGAAAGAAAGAGATAGAGTGGCAGTAAGTATCAACAAGAAGCAGCTACTCTTTATATCTCCAGTCTAGCTGCAAGCTATCCAGAACCAGATGACCTAGTACCAGGGACAATTTAAGCCTTCCAGTCCCTGTACAGACTGAAGGTTTAGTAACCTAAATGGACACCAATTGAACATAAAATTTAGTTGAAATACAAATTGCAAATAATCCTTCATACCGTATGATTACAAACACCTTTTCTTTTTGGTAAATTTTTGCCACTTGGCAACCAAAAAAACTCCACTGTGACTTACACAGAAAAGGATTTGGGGGTAGGGGGGGGAGTTTGGGGAAGCACCAAAGTCACCAGATTTTTTAGGCCTTTTTTTTCCCCTATAAAATAGCCATATTTAGACAATAGGTTCCCATCAGGACGCCAAATGCAACAGGGTTCTTAAAATTTTCTACTTTCCTCTCTAAACTGTCGTCAAATTTGGTTTCATAATTCCTAGTGGTTTGATAGCCAGTGGGGCTAGCTACATTTCAAAATTGACAGAGACTGAAAAACTCCACAATTACAAAAACATAGATTTTGTGAATGAGAAATATGATTTACTAATATTGAAATCAGATGATATAATGGGAGTGGGTCTTTTAGTGGAAGTGGGTTTTTCTTTCTTCTTCAAGGGCATATTTTTTCATTTCACCAGGTAATTGGACAACTAGAGTAGCTTGTAGACTAAAGGACTTCATATATAGGTGGCTTTTTTGGCAATTCTGTTGATGTGGACAATGGACACATCCCAATGATGTTGATTTGTGGTTTGACTGTTGTCCTTTCTGAGACTGTTTGTTCCTTACAAAATTGAAAACAATTTGGAAATTACCACAAGTCTTCCAGAAAATGAGTGTACAGAATTATATAGCTCACAAATGGGTGAACTACCTCGGCCTTTAAAATTTGTTGAAACCTTGCACCTATTCATAAATAGAGCCAGGGTAACTTGGGGAATTTGCTTGCTTGCTTGCTTGTGTCACAATGAGCTTGACATAGTACTAGTTCCTTAAGGTTGCGTTGTTTTGGGACCCACACTGGCCTCTCCCAATGGTAATGCCTTAAGTTTACTATACACTTTCTTTTGACCATAATGATTTCTTTTCTAAAAAGTTGTACCCTGGGAAAGGCTAATGCATTTGACCTCCAAAAGCTGTAGTGACTATTAGCTGATCTAGATGGGTAGAGCCAGCTATAGGACAACTTTCTTGGTTTGCACTTTGTTCCTTGTGTCCTGTAAGCCTCCTTTTGGGTTCTTGCAACCAGACTTGCTTTCTCCAGGACCTCACCAAGTTTTTTAATTGTTTGTCATTTTCAAAACCACTCACTAGCTAGTCATATTTAGTAGTTGAGCTTTCACCTGTCTAATCTCTGTAATGAGGAATAGACATGCATTTTGATTTAAAAATTTTCTTACAGGCTTTTAAAATTTTGTTTCATGTACTCCAGTTGGAGTTTCTGAGTCAACTGGGTTGAGATGATTGCAAAATACAATTTTTTTCCAGAAACGCAATCATTCTCAATCTGGGAGGTCTGTGCAATATCAAGTTAGCATCATCCTTTTAATGTTTCTTTCTGGTTCATACAGGAACTGACATACCATTGCTGGGCAGTTATTCAAAACATGAGGAACAGACCCTTGGCGGTTATGAGGCAGGTTCTTAAGCTTCATATTCATGATTCTCAAAATAAAAAAGAAAACAACCAGTTCTGATATCTAACCGCAGTGCTCAAAAAATTTGAGAAAAATCAAGTAACCGAGCCCATAAAACCGTCAGTTCTTTAGTGATTCTTTCATGAGGATCATGGGTTCTTTAAGGTTACTGAAATAACAGGGCCCAACAGTTCTTTGATTCTGATTCTTTTTCTAAGAACTGCAACCGATGGTTCTCCGATCTGGAAATACTTCCAGAAAACCAGGGCCAATGAATCTTTATAAATCCAAATAAATGCACAACACTGTTACATACAGTGGTTTGTTTTGGCAATGTTTTGCACTGCAGTGATAAAAAAAAACATGGCGGAAAGCATACAAAGGGTCTTTAGGAAAAAAGTCTGCAGACATCGCTCTATTTGAATAATGAGTTCTCGGAGGTCACCAGAACAAAGCAGGATTGTAAAATACTTCTACTTTCCTGGCTGACCTCTAGCCAGATTTGGCTTATTCCTCTTGTGGATTATGGCCAGTCCACCTACTTGACAAAATTGGGGGGAAAAAAAAAACCACAACACATGGTGGTTACTAGTGATTTTTTTCCCCCAAACTAGCGCAAAATTTTGGCCTCCTCTGGGGAGGCGCCACAACCTCAACAGGAGTTCTTAACTCCAATTCGCCAGACACTCCTCCTGGATGAGGTTTAGGGTGCCAGGTTGCATCCAGTCACAAAAGAATTTTCATCAGATTTATATTTTTTAGGGTAGTTTTTCTGCTAATTTTTAACTCTTTTGACAGAACTTTTTCTCAAATCTTTTCACCATTAAAGCTAAATCTTGTGTGGAGTCATCTCCACTCAACCTAAATCTATTGTGGGATGTGGGATGATCACCACCCATGCCACATCACAAAAATGAAAAAAAACCACTTGCTGGTTACAGACCTGTTCTTGATGTCAGGTCTTTGAATGAGGAACTTACATATCTCTCCATAATATCAGGTCTTTGAATTTGGCCTCCAATTTTGCTGTCATGAGGACCTAGCTGGGCCAGCCATGTGGATCAGTCCGGCTTGGCATCCATGTCCTGCTCATTCTGATTAAGTAATAAGTACTGCTGTTTGAAAGATCCATCCCACAGTTCACTGTACATAACTCTGAACTTAATAATGATTTTACTGGAACTATATTCATCAGCAACAATCTTATAGAGCCACCCAATTCATAAGAGACACAACAAAAGCAACAAAAGGACATCTGAGTGTGAACCTACCTAAGAGGCCACAGATGGGAAAGGAAATCAAACACTAGCTGCTGGTAATAAGACATCCACACACTGTTGGCAACCGATCGTTTGCCATGCATCCCTTCATAAATTTCACACGCTCCGTCCATAAACTGATCATGATGCATGATGTTCTGGAATCTGCAATTGCGAATGGTTGTGATGTCTCAGGAACAGCCATAGGGGAAGATTGGGACAACCCCTTTGATCATTAGTAAGGCCAAACAAAGTGGAGTGTAGTTTGAAGGTCTGAACAGAAGAAGGAGGCTTTTTAAAACTTGTATGATGCTGAAACAAACTCCCAGTTCATGATAGCGTTTTGCTACATACTGTTGTAGTTGAATAATAGGCTCAACAAAAATTATTTTATTTTTGGAAATGCTGAAATTTTCAGGGGAAAAAAAAAAAAATTAAATCCCCCAAAACGAAGAATGAATCATCTTATGAAATTATTCAGGAGTATTCTATTTGTGAAAATGGAGTCTTCAAAATGAAATAATTATTCAGCAGAGACCTGCTGAACCTGCTCTTCAACTGGGGTAATATAAAATTCACATCTGACAATGGAAAGTCTGCAGGGAACACACATTAGGGGTACTCATAAACTGTTGGGCTACTTAATAAAAACAGAAACAAGAGAGTTTTCATGAAACTGGTATATGAGTACTTATGAGTGTACTACTACTACAGATCTCTGGTTTAATCTAAACTGGAGGGAACTGCACAAATACAGAGAGCTGAATCATTACAGGATTTAGCTGCTGGACTGTTCATGCCATCCCCATGTACAAAGTGTAACCTGTCAACAATGGAAGACTTTGGAAAATATAATGATTGTAAATTACATGAAAGAACAAGTTCTCCAAATTTCAGTACCATGGGCACTGCTAGTCATGAGTAGCTGAACATGTTTTGATGTTTTTGGTTTGATGTTTTTGGCTTCAAGGCACCTCTGTCATGGCTTCTCACATGTAAATTGTATTGGAAAATACAAATTGCCTCATAAGTTTTGGGTTGATGGAAAGTACATAAAGCAGGGTCAAGCTGTTATTTGAAGTGCTTGCAGGAAAATAACCAATCATTATGCAAAATCACCCAGAGTGTGGGAGTGGAAGGGTAAGTCCCAGCTTTTTTTCTTTTTTTTTGAGGTGGATTTTGCCAAGTTGCTCAAGTGGCTACAATCAACATGAGGGTATGTGCAATCCAGCAATTTGAGCCTTTTATTTAATTAAAATTTTGGCTACTACTTTTTCAAATGGTCCATTACTTGGCTACCAATGTTTTTTCAAGTGCAAGAGTTGGCAACTCTGTAGTTTTTTTGTATAGTTAATGTGCCTACTCAAATCATTTGAAAATTTTGCTCTTGATGATTAATGTTCATAGTGCAGTGTTCGATGTTAACTTACTTTCAAAGTTCAAAGCAATCTAGATTCTATGGACAATTGAGCTGCTTGGGGAGTTCAACCCTAGCCTAGTTTCAAAAGAGACTTTGCCCATTGCAAAGCAATGTTCGTACATTTACAACACAACCCTCAACCATAATACAATTAACAAAATGGAAATACAACAAGGTACAAGCAAAACCCCAAGCCTTACTCCACACTACATGGATGCACTCCTTGCTGGCCAACAAATCCAAGAGTTAACAAGGATTCAAGAATAAATGATATCCAAGAAAAAAACACGAGGAGTTCATGAGTTTCAAAAGAGAAAAAAAAACATATTCACATTACAAGCATGTGCACTATGCATTGTGGACAATGAAAGGTGCCCCAACAAAGAGGGGACTTGGAAAATTAAACCTAGTTGCCACTTGTAAAAGAACATTTGTTTTAGGAATCAACACAATATTGTGCTTTCATGTTCCCCCACAAGTTGATGACCTTCTCAAGTGTGTAGAACCATTGTCCATAAAATTGAATGCATAAATCTAAATTGTTTAATAGTGATATTCATGAAAAACAAGTTGAGAAAATGCTTGACCCTAGGACCTAAACACAAGCTATGTTAAGCTAGCTTGATAGATTCTGAAAGCTTGGGCTTGAAGATGGCAAAAGAGTCAATCTTGACCCACACTCTAAAAAGTTGTGTTTGAAGATGGCAAAATAGCCAATCTTGGCCCACAATCAAGTGATAAAGTTCACATCAAAAATATTCTTCAAGATTGATTTATTATTAGCAATTATCATCATCTTAAAAGAACATTGCAAATTTAAACGACCATCAAAAAAAGATTTCACCCACACCCCATCTTTTTTCACCTTGTGAAGATGTAATAAACAACCTTGGTGACCATCAAGCATTGGTGGAAATCATCCGTAGCATCATCAAGGTTTTTGGCCCAAAAGTGTGATAGATTACACCTAATGCCAGCATTAATTCATAGTTTGAAAATATGCTTTGCAACTCATCCACTAGAACTTTGGTAGATTTTTTGCAATTCAATTTCATGTGAGCAATCACAAAAGGAGAAGTTTGGCCTCAACCCAAGTTTCAAAGAACTTATTGCAAGACAACATTTGTTGGTAGAAGAAATTTAAAACCAACATTCAATAATGAGATTAGTCATCAAGTTTATCGCCATTTATATAGATACACACCAACTCATCATTTAAATTAGTGCCAATGATTGTTTCAAGAATATTTAATTCATCACAAATTAGGTGATCAAACTTAATGCAAGGACCCAAAATAGAGATGGTAAAACTCATGTAGGTACACATTCATTGCATCAATAAAATCACACACAAACACATCATAGGATTGGTTGAGTTTGATTAGGGTATTATCCACACAATCTAAAAGCGACAAAATGCCATGTAGCCCCAAAATCAATTCCAAGTCATAGAGGAGTCTCAAGTTTCCATTGACAATGGTACCTTTTGGAACATCAACATGAACCTTTATAATCAAAGGTTAGTATTGTTCCGCAACATGCTTCATAATAAATCCCAAAGAAGTCATTTTTTGTGTATTTTAGGAAGCACACAAGATAAAAGGATTTTTAAAAATATGTTATGAAATAATGATATATTTTAATCATTTAAAAAATAAATTTAAAAATGTTTTAATAAATTTTAAATGTATTCTCATAATGAATTATAAACACCATATTTACATTTAAATAAATTAAAACTTTCACTTTTTTCAATAACTTGCATCTTATATTTTTTTCCACAACATTTAAATAAAATGGGTGTGCTTCCTTGATCATGAAATAAAATATTAATCCATCTTACATCAATTCCACATTCTTCAACAATTTTTTTTTATTTTTATGAACATGTCCCATAATTGTTAAAACTCAAGGTAATTCTTAGGTGAATGAAACAAAAAGACATACATAATTTAAAGTAAGGCTTCCAACTAAGCCCACCAAATTGGATTTTAATAAAACCAACATAGGCAAAGTTTGTTTGATGAATAAAACAATGCACTCCCATATAAAATGGAGCTATTGTATCCTTCATCTAAGTAGTCACACTAGTTTTTAAACCTTGATTTCAACATTGTTAGGTGGTTGAAAGATAAAATGGATGATTTTTTGCATCACATTGTAATTGTTTTGCAAAATGTCACACATTCACACCCATTAACATGTGATAAAATCATCAATATGCCAAAGTTGTTTTTCAATTGAGATTTTCAACTTGAATAAAAAGACATATATTAAAAATTGCAATGTATATATACACCAAATATAGAGTAACAAACTTTTGAAATTGAAAGTCATGAACTAGGCTTATGTCTATATCTTTATATAAATACATTTATGTCTATATTGGTTTCTTTGGGGGATATCCTATAAGGACTCTATGTGATACAATAAAGCAAAATTATTAATATGTACAAAAAATTGGCTAGAAAAACTTTAACCCAAAAAAAGCTTTAGACTTTCAAACGATTTAAAATGGGCCTTATTTTCAAGTTTCCATCTCATAATCATTTTTTCATGGATTTTAATTTTTTTCTCTTAACATGTATGCTAAAAAAAATTTACTTCACCTTTTTGTACACATGAACTTTATTAACTCATTAATATTTTGTTATTGCCCATTTAAATAATGAATCATATTAAATTGCCATTTTAACACTATCAAATGGACTTGTATGGAGTGTTTCATTTGCCATAAGTGATTCATCTTATCTTTCAACCACCATTTTGCCATATGCACTCACAGAGACAAGCTTGCCTCCCAATTCCTTAACACTCACACTGTTGAATACAAAGTGACCAAAGTTATGAACATGCATCAATTGAAACACATTATTAATTATACATCAACTTTTTCACACAAATCAAAAGAGGGATTTACTTCCAAGCTTGAACAATATAAAATGAAGAAAGCTTCAAAAAACATTGTCTATTGTTGTCAGTGAGTCCACATTCATGCAAATAAGAATACCATGCTAACAACATTGTGAATGGACTACAAAAACACATCATTCATCAACTTAAGAATACCCCAACTTCATTTTTTTGGGTGTGTGTTTGACCTTAAGCATGGTGAATAGATCTTCAATGTTTCAAAATCCATCACTACCCAACCTTTGAACAACAATTTAAAAACAACAACAAATTAAACACTTTTCGTTTTTTACATCTTAGGGACCTTCAACAACCACTATTCTAAAACATGATTTTTTACAAATAAAACTAGTAAAAAAAGACCAAATTATTACATTTGCCAATTTGACCAATCAATCATATAATTAGATAAGTTGATATCAACATGTCCAAGTTGATTGTTGGTCAAATTGACATGTGTTTTTTTATTAATTATGATTTTTTTGATTGATAGTTTTCTTGATTAACGATCCTTTTATTGCTAATTTTTTTATTGGTCATATCAACTTGTCAAGTTAGCCAACTATCATTTTAACTATTAATTGTCAAAATGTATGGAAGTTTGATTTAATATGTAGGTAAGGCCTACGTAAATAAGTAGATTTAGCCTAGACTGGGCACCTAGGCTAGGAACTTATAAACTAAACTAACTAACCTAGGTACCCTAACTATATAAAATGCAAGTATGGGGACTTGGACCCTCACCTTCATGTTGAAAGACCAAGTCTTCAGCCATTGCACCATATTTTCAACAAACAATGAATTTTGTCATTTTATTGTTATGTAATTTTTTTTGACTGACTTAGGAACCCTAGCTTAGTTATCTTACATGTTCATTAAACTAACTTACCTACTTAACCTACCTAACCTACTTACTTATACCTACCTACCTATTGAGGAAATCTAATGTTCATTTTAATTACCATTTTGATTAATGGTCAAATTGTCATTAGGCAATTTGACTAAACTCTTGTTTTTTTACCTAGAGATGTCCATTTTTGTCTTGTTTGGTTGCATGTCATTCCAACGTTTAAAGCCTCTAATCATATTGACCAAGTTTTTGGTTAAAAAAAAGGCAATCAAGTTGGACAACTTGAAAAACCATGATTTGTAATAATGAACAAGTTCTTGAATCAATGGATGATTTCTTATAATGTAATTATTTTCATTGCACACATGCTAATTTTTAGGATTGAAATAGAAATAACCAACTTCTACCCCTAGACTAAAAATCTTGGTTTTGACCCTACTTTTGTATTTAACTAAACTATCTAACTTAATTTTTCCTTCCCTTTTGCTTTTGAACAAATCACACTCCAAACCTAATGCACATTATTTGTGTTAATTATTGTTGACTCTACCAAGGTATTTGCACAACCCATTTATTCTATAAATGTTTTGTACCTTCATGATCCCATTTTCCTTTCTTTGAGCTACTACGTTTAAACAAACTAGAATTAGAAGCTCTTCTTAAGCAAAAGTTACACTAATGGTTTAAAAACAAGCATGTCAAGATCACATATTTTTACATTGGATTTTACATTAGCAATAATAAGGAAAAGAGGTTTGAACTTGAATTTTTTGGGGATTATTAAAAGAGTCATGGAGAAAGTGAAACATGAAGACAAAACACAACAAAAAATGCAAGCAACAACAAATTACAACTTAATGCTCAAACCTACATGTTGCACACCACACAATACATACCACATGCAAGCAAGCAAGCAAATCAAATCAAATAGAACTTGAGAAAAAAGGATGAATAAGGAAATTGAATTAAAATGAATATTTTGAAATGAATACTTGCAATGCACATATATATTCTTGCTTCAACCATATCTCATAAGCTATGTACACCTTTAACCCAAGCTCTTGGAAAGGATGCAACCCCCAAACATGAAAATCATGATTTAAAAATATAAATTAAAAAATCAAAGATCTACAATGTACACATTCATAAAAACTAGCAACAACAAACAACCCTAGAGGAATAGACATAATGTTGACAAGCTTCAACAAAGGTGCAGTAATGGCAAATTGCAATGGGGTATGGTGGAAGGAACCTAGGGGGTGAAAAATTCTCAAATCAAGGGAGATGGAGTAGTGATTAAGTTTCAAACATTGGACAAATGGCGCAACACCATTACATCATTGTCACAAGCCTCAACTTTTGGTGACTTGTTTTTTTTTTAATATTATTTTTCCCATTTACAAGTTACACAACCAAGTTTCAATTTGCCATTTAGTGATTCTTCACCACACAAAAAATGTTGGTAAATTAAATGGAATATTATTTTCAACATTGTACATAGAAACTTGGCCATTATTTGATAGTATGGTTGAATGGCATACTACACAATAGATTGTTTTTCATGGCATTCAATTAAAAATTTATCACCCAAAGATTTTGTTGTTAAATGTATGATCCAATTTTGGCCAATTACCCAAGTGCACTTAATTATCAAAGTTTGGTTTTGACTTGGTTCTTGAATATGAAAACTAGGTCTTGGGTAAATGCAAACTACGATGGCTCATTTTTGGACAATTTAAAACTCTTTATAAGTTCCTAGGAAATTCAAAAAAATTGTTCAAATATACATGGTTGTTACCTTTTTAAATGTCATTATTATAATCTTTGGCTAATAAATGTTCAATCACCTAAAAATCTTCAAAAAGCTACATCAAAATTTACATTAATAGAAGTTGATGTTATTTTTCAATTTGGAAGTTTTAAAAGGACAACCCACAAAATCCATATGAATAATGTCCCAAATAAAACTTTCAAAAAATATGTTTTTGGAAGAAAAAAATTGAAAATAAAAAAATAATTGTAACTCATAAAGACATGAAAATATGGTCCAATTTTAACCATTCAAAAGTCTCTATACTATTAAATGGTTAAGCTTTTCAAAGAAAAGATTCTTCATTTGAATTTATCATCTCATAATACATTATATATTAAGTACCAATAACAAATTTGGAATGTGAATCAATATAATTTTTTTCATTTTGTGATGTTCTAGTCAAATGACCAATTCATATTTTTTGACTTCAAAAGTTCATTACTTTTAACAAATGATTTTTTAATCAATAAATAACCATGCAATTCTCTTCGTAATAAAGTTGTTAGTTTAGGTCCAAGTTCCTTAGTTTGTTTTTCCCAATTTTGATGTGATGGAGCTACAATATTCGATGTAGTAGTTTTGTTATAGGCTATTGGTGAAGATAATACAAAATTTAAGGGATTCATGAATGATGTCCTATTGGCATTATATTAAGAGAGACTAAACTTGATATTGGAAAGTGGGGTTTGGGATGAGATGAAGTGAGTATTCTGGTTGGCACTCTGAATTTGGGATTTGCAACCGGTTTTTCACTTAGGGTTAGGGAGTAAGCTGCCAATTTTTAATTTTTCAAAATGTGTTATGAAGTTGAGAATTTTTTTTTTGGTAAAAGTTTCTATGATTCAAATGAATGTGGGAAGAAACAATGCCATTAGGAGGTTAGTGGGTGTTTAATGATAATGACTCCAGAAGGTTCTGATTCACCTAAGCCTTAGTATCTATAATGAAAATGTGAGTGGGTGGATTCAACACAAGGCAATGTCTTAGACATAATAGACTCTGTTCCATTAGCTCTAGTAAATGTAGAAGAACATTTGAAGTTTTGTTTACCTCTTCTTTTTTGGCTAACTAATTCAACTAGATAAGGGGGCGCTTGGTTATGAATCAAATTGGAACCACCTTTGGTTATGGCATTGCAAATAACCAGAACCAAACTTGAGGTTTGGTTCCAAATTCATTTAAGAACCAAAACCAAATTGAAGTTCTAACAAAAAATATGGTTCCAGTTGTAAGGTTTAAAGAATTTTTGTCTTCATGAAGAAACTTAAGCTTTTTTGTGACTTTCTTTTCTGTTTTTCGCTTCTTGAAGATTTCATGTTCAAAAAAATGTTGCAAGTTCCCAAAATGAAGTGTTTCAAGTTGTGTTCAAAAATTTCACATTCAAAAAATAATACACCATTGAACCTTGACTTCAAACTTCAAGCTTTCATCTGGAGCACCTCCTCAAGCTTCTAGCATCAATTTCACACCTAACATAAATTTTTTTTGTTTGGAATAAAATTTCAAGGTTTTTTTTTTTTTTTTTCCACATTGTCCATTTTGATATTTTGGATGTTGAAACTAGAACTAGAGGTTACTTGAAACTGTGGATTATTTAATGAAGAACTAGAATAAGACTCACTCCCTTAATTAAAAAAATTAAATTGAAACCAGGTCCCATATTTGAAATCAAAAAGAAACTAGAATTGAACCAAGATTGGTCCCTTCAAAAATGTTAGGACTTGAATGAAGAGGCCCCCCTAAAACTTGGAAACCAGTCAGAAGTGGTATAGTCCTAGGTCAATTTGGTGATTAACTTAACCCATTACTAAAAACGATGATATTGATTTATAGGCCACACATATCAATGTAATGTGCTATAAAAAAAACTGTTAGACTCTCGCCCTTTGTGTTTACATTATGTAGGCCATTGGAACATGACATTCCCAAAATCAGGCCCCAAACACATTATGTAGGCCATTGGAACATGACATTCCCAAAATCAGGCCCCAGCGCAAATTTCAACTCATAAAGGCCCATTTTCTAGGATTGTTTCACTCTTAAGAGCTTATGGTCCTACAAACCTCGCCTCATATCCAAATTAAGATTTATTGGTGTTAGGGATCCAGTTGGATGCCTTTCATGTCCTTCATGTCCTTTGTGGCTTTATTAATGGTTTTTTACCCTTGAGAGAAATGTTGGACTAGGAAGGCCTTTCAAAATTAACTTGTTTTGGCTAACAACATTTCATTTTGAAAGCACTACCTAGATGCAACTACTCCTTTTAATCCAAAAACCCAAAAACCCATTTGGTGGCCTTTCACAAATAGCACTTCAAATGAATCTTCCCCAAGTTTGTTGAACCCAATCAATTTTAATTTACATTTGGTTTTGCCAAAGATTATCTAGTGGATGGTTTTTCTCATAAGGGCATCTTCACATTTTAGGACCAGTAAATGTTGCCAAAATCTTATACATGCAAAGTCATTCTATTTTTGATGAAATGAGTACCTATTAGTTTTGAAGATTTGCAAGATTTTATTTTGCCAAGACTTGATTTAGTGAAGAATACGTGAACAAGATGAACAAGAGTGAAGGTGTAGGGAGCTTTGGCAAGGTGCACTGGATTAAAATGGATGTCATAACCACAGTTTTTACAAGTGATGAAATGAAATCAAAGATTATATGATAATCATATTGAATTTGTTTATGGTTTGGACTCAATATGTGTGGCAGGATACATGTAATGTAATGCATAAAACATTTGTGCAATTAGAAAATATTAAATATTATCTTTGGGTTCTGAAATTTGCAGATTTGTTTTGTAATAGATTATAACAATGAATTTTGTTTTCAATAATTTAAAAAAAATTCAATCACACAAGTTGACATAACATATTGTATATGGCATTTGGCAATCAATATTTTAGGGGAAAAACAATTCTCAAGTGTGCTAAAAAATAAATATCTTGGAATGTCTATAATGGATTTAAAAAATAAAAAATAAAAAATATGTTTATATTATCAATATGAAGAATGATTTGAAATTAATGATCTCAATCAATAAAGTCTTAAGCATAATGAATGTCTAACAATTTCCTGGTTAAAACATAACTACATCAAAATAACAAAAATAAATAAAATTTCAAATTGATAATAAATATTCTAGTAGATTTAAATTGAAAGAAAATAAGCTATATATTAAAATGATTGACTTATTTACAAGAAGTTATGTTGCTCCAAATATGAGTATAAGGATAGGATTTAAAACCATGAGAGAACCAAATAAGGGTTTGCAAAAGTTATGGACTGTACATAAGGTATGAACTTTGCGGTTGCCAAAAGTGGTCCAATATCACACCCCACCAAAACCCCAAGACAAATCCGAAACTAGGAATGAAACTCCTTTGAGGATCAATTTAAGTGACAAAACTAATTTGGTCCCCTTTGTTTTCAATTGTATTGTTTTCATCTTGAATTCTCAATTTGTCCCCAATTTCAATAAGACTAAGGCCCCTAGTTTGGGCTACTTTATGGATAACTCTAGTTGAATTGATTTTCCAGTCACTTGTGCCTTTCAATGCATATTGTGACATAATGTGTATAGCTCAACCTCCTTTTTTGCACAAAACCCCTCTAACATTTTTGTCTGATGGATATTGTGTACCTATATTTGGATATTGAGGTAGATAATAATTATGAACAATCATGTTGTAGATTGTGGGTTTAGACATTTCAATTCTTTGATTCTAGACAAGTGAGTTGAAAAGGTTGTACCTCTTGCACACATTGAACTTGGATTGAAATATTCAATCTTTTCTCAAATTGTAGTTCCAGGTCTACTTTCACATGGCCCCCAGCACACCAGCCATGCTGGAGTACTGGATCATTTTTCTTGAAGTATTTTGGATGCTGTACAGCTTTCAAATAGCCTAAACATGGGTGTGAAATTGAGACAAAAAAATATACATTTATCTGCTAGTAGGCCCTCACATATGTTTGATTTTATCAAGTTTTGGGCCTGTACATATTCACAGGTTAGGGTCTCTCCACCAATATCCCCTATTTGGGCCTCTACATGGGCCTGGGGACACTTATGTTTGATGCAATAAACAATCTTAGAGGCCCAACTAAAGGGTGTTGGTCAACATGCTTTGACAACATTATATGATACATTGCCACTGTAAAAAATGTGGAGAATTTTGAAAACTATTGCCCTGAAAGGTCTACTAGAATTTTTTTTAATCAAATAATACCGAACACAAAAAGGTTTACTGCAGAAAACAAAACTAAAAAAAATGGGTTGTACAAGTACTACCCTGAAGTTTGATTGGACACAAGAAAAAACTTGCACTGAATTTTTAAAGAAAATAACAAAATACATGAAAGATAAAGTTCTTTGATAAGGGCAGTGCAAGCTTCAAAGACACACCCAGAACCCACCTGCAAAAAGCCCACTTACACAAAAGGAGATGGAAACCAAGAAAAGAATCTCTCACTAGTTGTGATAGGGTTCCACAAAGAATAGCATCAAAATTAATTTTGGGAACAAATGAAAATATGATAGTGCAAATGGATCCTCTTCCACACATGAGAGTTTGAGCCCAAGCTTGATGGAATTTGGCTCAAAGCTCTCATGTGGTGGCAAAAGCTTCCATATCCTTCCATCTTTTGGCAACAAACCTAGATTCAAAAAAAATCAGCCCTTCCAGCATAATTAAATTTGTATGTCTTGTGGAAATGAAACTATTGATTTCTTGCACTTTTCATGAATCATACAATGGATTGGTGAACTATAATGAAACGCACCACTTCCACCTCCAAAAGGAGCACCAACCCTAAGGGGAGGAATGCCACTCACCACTCTAAGTTGGTGAAACCTAGAATCACTCTTCATCAGTTGGATTTGATTGCCATCAGGGCACCATGGCTTTGCATTTGGGACCTGGAGAAAAATTGGCGGATTCTCCACAAGAATGAATCGCAAGTTTGTGTCAATAGATTGGGTATCCACTTGATCCTAACTGAGATAGAATGGTATATTGTCAAGTTACTGGACTACCTTGGCAGCTTCAACACAAATTATATTATTTGTAGAAATGTTGAAAATTTTCCCTGCAAAAGCAATTGAAAGAAAATAGTTTTAAAAAAAGAAATTAAAGAATCTATTGGAGTATTTAGGATTATTGTACTTTTTCAACATGGAATCTTCAAATTTAATCAATCATTCGAACCCACCAGCGCTTGTTGAAGCTGCCCTTCTACTAAGGTATCTAATCAGCAATCGTGCTACAATGGTCACTTGCACATCTCAACATGATCAGCATGTAGTGTGATAATTACCCACCCAACTGTCGATTGCACACCAGGATGCACTAGGTAAGTTTCAGTGGTGGTCATCAGGTATCATCAATTTGTTGAACATATTTGCCTGGTTCTGGTATTGGGTCCAAGGCTGATTTCTGTCTCGTATGAGGCAGGTATAAATTTGCTATTAAAATTGATATAAAAGCCAGTATATATTAGAGTTATCCATAAAGTCAGGCGATCAGGGGGCAAGAACAGAAAGTTTCGTCATAATAGGGCATCAAATGTGTAACTGGGAATGAAACTTTACAAAACAAAATAACTGGGATGCAAACTTGTTTTTCCACCAATTTTGGTGGTAAACTGAGTTTCATCCTCTCTTTCCTTTTTCCTCCTGAGAGCCTTCACTGTTGCTACATGTATTTTCACTGCTCCTACCTGTAAACTACTATAATTACTCTAGGACCTTGTGCATTAAACGCTGAGTTTCAGCATTTCATACTGAGATTTAATAAAATTTCCTTACTATGTGGATACCACTGAAAGAGAGGATAAGGGTTGAAAGCAGAGGATACCGGGTGAAAGCAGAGAGGATACCGGGTGAAAAAGAGTGTGACTTTACAGATAGCTTTATTGGACATTACCTCAGGTCCCTACCAAAATTGTTTGGTACAAGTATGTGGTTGGTATTGCCTCAGGTCAGGTAGGTTCCTTTGATACCAGTGTTCATATTTTGTACCAGGCACATGCCTATATGCTGCTGGTCCATAAACAGTGGTAAGTTTATATACCCCATGATATAAACCACGTCCTTTCTCATTGGGTCAGATGCTTGACAGTGTACAATTTCTGAAGGTCGTTGAAGAGACCATGACACACAGCTCATGTTTGCAGAGAGAGTGATGCTATTTCCTGAGACTTGGACTAGATGATTCTAAATCTGATATGTCCATGAGACTCTCAACATGTTCTTCTTCTAGCCAGAATTTTCATTGCATCATGATGTATAACAATAAGCCGTGTTTCAGAATAACAAAGTCCATGCACCATTTTTTGCACCTCTTTTGCAGCAGGAGGGTACAGGCCTGGCCTGGCCTGGCTTTTAAACTATAATTCCAATGTTGGGGACATGAGTCAGTTCCCAACTCTCGAAACCAAGATTGCAAATAGTTGGACAACAGCACGTTCCATCAGGATTTAAGTAAAATGTGCCCACAACTCATGAGATCATCAGGATGGAGATTTTGGTTGAATATGATGCAATGATGAAATGCAAAATACTCATCTCTATTCATTAACAAGTTCATAAACAAGTTAACCCTTTGTCTCCAGCATTTTTTTTTGTGTGCAAATTTTGCCAAAATGCAAATTTAGAGTGCTTGCTTTGCAGGTCTCCAACCAACCAAAAATAATATTTACTATTCTACTTGTCTTGTTACCATTTAATGCTAAATCTTTCTTGGGATGCTAGCCAATGACACAACATCAAAAATTTGAAAAAATAAAAATAAAAAAACCACTATTTGTCACCCTACTTTCCATTTAATACCCAAAAAATTTATATGACTAGCTATGGCATAACTAGCTATGGTAAACATAGCATAATCTTGTGATACATGAAAGTTTGAAAGGCTTTTATATTATTACCCAAGCCAAATAATGAGCCCACCAACATTACATATATGGAAACACATACACACACACATATATCATATAATATAGTCAGACGAGAGACTTATTTATTAATGTATATGTAGTATTCTATAACCTATAAATAAACCGATTATATATCCATTGGATCAAAGCCTTTGTTAATGATATCTTCAAACACCAATAACACTTTTGCTGTGAAACCCAGACTTTAATTACACTCCAAAACCAAATTGAAAAAACAAACTGGAGGCAATCCTTTGGGCATTGATGTTCTACCATCGAATGAATGACTGAGATGCACTTGAACTCTAGCAGTGAAAAGAATTTGTACCCCACAAGTTTGGTCAGTGGGATCATGATGGCTGGAACTGAGCATCCGCTGTAACCACCATAGAGACCATCATGGTCATGGAAATTAGACCCCTGATTCGAACCCTTTGGGTATGATTGTAACAACGAGTAGTTGTCGTCCAACCTACCTACCAACCTACCTACCATGTGTGCATGAAGAGTGCAGCACAGTGACTCCGCCAAATTGCCAGTCTCACACATTCATGCTTGACAGTTGAGAATAAGTTGCAGAATCATCATCATGCATCCATTTCAACACTAATTTCTAACTAGAAGTACCCCAAGATGCAAAGAGTGGATGACTACCATAGTTTTTAAGGTTTGTGAAACTTGTAGTGCGTGACATACCCATATTGTTAGTTACCTTTGGGAATTGGATGCAAGAATGTCAACCCCACAGTCTAAAGTCTCACTGAATTATTGGCTTGGCGGCATTTAGTTGAGCTAAAAAAGTGTTGTCTTCCATGAGTATGACTTTGTCAATCTTTGGTCCTTGTGACGAACACTTGAAGTCTGGTCTCTTTGGATTTTGAGCAAGATTTGGTCATGGGACATGCCCTAATGCCTAATGGTCATGGGACATGCCGCAATCGATCCCCAGCTCAATTGTAGAGTCCGATGACATGCTCATGAATCGAGCACATTCAACAATGATTATGAAGACACTTTTTGGTACGTTTATGTGTGATTCCCTTGACAAAACTGCACAACACAGGGAAAATTGTGACGTAACCCAATCACCTCATGTATGTCCATCTACTTAGATCATACTAAGTACAAAACAAAAATAATCCGTTGCTACAGTGTATCACAATTATCTTTATCATATGTCCAAACCTGGGACCCAACTAATCTAACCCTTTCATAACCTGGGTTTTGAGCTAATCACCTTTTGTGCGAGACTTGAGGACATTGTTAGTGTAGGGTAATTGCAAGCCCTTGGGTTGGGGTGTTCCCCAAAATAAGGGGGTTAGGACAAGGTGTCAGCCAAGTCGAGCAACCCTGCATCATGTGAATGTCCCCCACCCCTCAACTTTACCTATCATAAAGCTCAGGGCAAACAATACCATGAGCCTAAACAATAGTAGATCACTAGGCATAAGAGGAAGAGTGTTTTTTTCTCTTTTTTTTTTTGCAAAGTGCGAGTGAAATTACACCCATTAAAAAATGGGTGTATTTCCCTCCCCCTCTTAGGAGTAGACACAAGATGCCTCCTTTTTTCTAGGAGGAATATTGATGAATATAAGGCACCATCCAAATAAACTATGAGATTTCTTTGAGTGCTTTAGAAATGTCTTTCAGCTGACGTCTTTGTTGTTAATTAGGAAATAATTAGCTTAACCCCTAAAGGTCAAGGTGAACCATTTGGTTTGCTTTTCGATATATTTTTATCTTTATTTGACATTTAGTGGTTAAACAGGTTGGTAATCAAACATGTAAGCTTTCAAAGAGCTTAGAATCCTAAGACATTGCTCCTTTGACTCAAAAGTTTTATGTGGAACTATGCTTGGTGCACTCATAATAATTTAGATTGTTCAAAGGATTAGAAATGAGAAAAATATGGGGTACAAAAGTAAAGGGGATTAGTGTTTGATGATGAGTGTGTTTAAACACTTTGCAATTTCAACACATTTGTTTTTGTAATTTTTTTTCATTGTTCTTTTGCTTTCAGAATTCAAAAATGTTATGTAGAGCTCTTCTTTGTGCACCTGTATTGGTTTAGATCACTCATAGCATACAAGAAATGAAGTATATATTCAAATGTTCAATCATTGTAATCAATAACCATGTATCCGTAGGAACAAGAAAATTTTATGAAAAACACTTGAGTAGTGGTTTTCTTTGGATAATTTTTTACCATATTCATCAAAAATTTGGAAATTTTCGTTTTTCTTGTTTAAATTCTATTAATTTTGCTAACTTTTAGGGGAGAAATCACCAATTTTTGACATTACACAAATGAAAAAACAAAACACATCACATGAGTACAATGGCCATGATTATTGATTACAATGGTTGTGATGTTTCAAAATTTCCAATTGGTGTTTCAATTGTTATTGGTTTTGAAAAAAATTCACATTTTGATATAAGTTTTGGCATGGTTATATGGATGTTATTTTGAATTTGGTAGACCTTTGATTTTATTTCTTTAATGTGTTTTCACCCAAAACAATAACCAATAAACAAAATGAATGATAAGATGTTTATTTTTTGAAAAAATCAAGATGTTCATGTATACAACAAATGCAAAGGTATTGGTTTTCGAAACCTTGTTGATTATCAAAATTTCAATGGTGACATTGCAAGATTGGCCATAAAAGAAAAGCCCCCTAGTGTCAATATCAATTTACGTATTTCTTAGGTTTTAAAGAAAACTATTGGTCTCAAATTTAGCCATTTTGACAAACAAAAGGAACCATTGGTTTTGGGTTTATTTCTTATAAATTAAATCAAAACTTATCAATTTTGGGGTTAAATAAAAAAATTATGTCAATTGATTCTTAATTCTAATAGGTCTTATATAGATAAGATTCATCAATTTCAAATTCAAGGTTGGTTATAGGTCTTTAAGGTTTTATGGCAACAAAACAAAAATCTTTAACTATAAATATCCATCCTTAAATGCTCTAGTTTGGCTTTAAAACAATTTTCCTCTTGACCTTTGTCTCGAGTAAACTAATACTTACATTAACCGCAAGAACAATTTTCACCTTTCTTCACAAATGCAATACCCAACTCCAACACTTCATGGTCTAGGATTGTGCATAGGAAAAAGATCTTTATTTTCATTTGTCACTTTTGTACCCAAAAAATGAACTTGTCAAATTTAAATTTTAACCTCACAACTCACTCAATTACAAATGGAAAAAAGTAAATAATTTTGTATATCATTGAATTTTCCTTTGCAACAAAAAACAATGCAAGCATCTTCATCTATTTATGGCAATTTGAGAAACTTCCTCATCCATACATTGCATGATAGGCTTAGGATGGTCCTAAAAATTAAAACTCTAAACCTTATTTAAACATAAGACCTTAACTGCTACCTAAACCTATGACTTGAACCTTATAAATTAGAGCTCTTAAGACCCGCCATGTCCACTTTTAAGACTCCAACCCAACTAAAAACTTAAAAACCCAACAACACTAATAAATAGTCAACCCTAGGCTTTACAAAATAGTGACAAATACCATGTTCTATTGATAAACATAAAAGGTGGAATTTATGTAGGTATATATATGAGAGTTTCCAACAATGTTGTGTAGTTCTTCTATTTTGTTATGACTTTCTATGTTTTAGGTTTTTTACATTTTTTTTAGAATTCAACTTGGGTTTTTTTGGAAAAAATTAGAATCATGAAACCTCTAGTTTCTAATTCTTGTAGAATCTATGGACTTTCCAATTTTAGTTTTTTGAAAATTTTGAAAAAACTTTGGTTCCACAAAAGAACCAACGAAAAACTATCAATTTAAAATTATTTTTTTGATTTTTAAAACCCCAATTAAGGGTCAAAACTAGTTCTTTGATTTTTGAAAATTATTAGTCAAGAATATACATATACACTTGTTTTACCCACTAGTTCATAGTTTCAAAAAGAAAAAACTTCCCAACATTGGTTTGTAGGGGTGAAATAGAAATGGGGCACATTTCCAAATACCATACCAACCTAGTATCAAATGTTCCTTGATATTTCTTGTGAGCCATACTGACACAGCCATGTGCAATAATTTCAATTTTTAAGAATTGCATCAGGGATATTTGAGTGTGTTAAAACTATTAGAGGTTTTTAGCAATTTCATGTTGGAATAAAGAATGATGAATGTACATGATTGCATGGGGGGTTTTTGTTTTTCAAATTTTGATATTGGATGAATAAAGTGTTAGGTTAATTTTTTTTCTTCAACAAAAAACTGGTAATCAAAGTTTTAAAACTTCAATTGCGTGATTAAAGGTGAGAAATCTCTAAAGGGTTGGGGTTAAAAGCATACACCAAAATTCATAATGTTCAGCAAAACATTGATCTTGTTATGGTATTTAGTGAGTAACAAGGATGTTTGAGATTCGTGAAGCAATTGAGGGGGTGTCAATGAAAGGTCCAATGGAAATAAAATAATCTTCAAACATTATAAGCGTAAGATTAATTCAAAACAACTTAACAATTAAATAAATAGTGTGATAGAGTGGCAATGGCAACATGAATTTCATAATGAATGAAGCATTTATTCAGATTATGGATAAGTTCAACGAAAAGCTTCAATTACATGTTGAGTCATGGGCTATGTCATAGTGATAGTTCATAATTGCAGGAAATTTTGGATCATCGAATGATGTGAATTAAGTAATCCGCCTTACTATTAGAAGGTAGTTGACAAATCAAACCATGCAACCAACAATAATGTCCAACACCAAGAATTGAAGACCATGTGAAGATAAAAATGTTTTTAATTTTGTAAAAACCTTTGTAAATAGTTTCGAGTTCATCATGAAAATCGAAATCAACTTGCAACAAAATCACCAAGGTATGAAAGTTCAGAGAAATGCAATAATACCAAGCTCAAGGGGGTTCAATTTTAAAACAAGGGCACACCTCTTGAGGTTCGAGATCTTCATCATGAGGATGTTGCATCAACGTCAAATCTAGGGATGACTCTCGAGGTGGCTCTTCATTCATTTGTGCGACTTGAGGCCAATAAGACATGGTCATACGCAATGCCATGAATTCAAAGAAAGGAAAAAATCTTCAATCAAAATCAAATTGATGATGAATGTGTGGAAAACTTGTTACATCAAATGTGTGGTTATAATTTATAAGTCAAGGAGAAGGAAAGAAAGGCATAAATAACAGTCTAGAACCATGGTAAAGTAAAACCTTAATATCAATGGAAATAAAAAGAAGGTTTAAGTAAAATTTGTTGGGGGGGGGAGTGAGAAGAGGTGAAAAGGATGCTTCTTTTTCTCCTTTCGAGGGCCACCAAACATTGGAACCTTCCATTGGCCATCAAGTTGAAGTCTTCCTTCACCTCCTTCCTTTTCCTTCACTTTAAAAGCGCTAATTTGAATCATTTTGGACTTTCTTTTCCGGACATAACTTTTGAATTGAATATTGAAAAAAATTATTCCTACAACTTTCCTTTGGAGAAGAAGAATGATTAGTCTTAGTAAATGGTGGAAAGAAGGAAAATAAATTGGATGATTGTGGTACTTTTGAACGAATGGAAGTGAGTAGGGATAGTTTTGGGAGCTTGAAATCTTAGAGAAATTTCATGAACCCTCTCGAGTGTGGTAACATAACTTTGTGCTAATTTGGGTGCGGAACTTGGAATTTGGTAGGCCGATGCGTCTTGTAACTAGGTTTATAACAAGTTAAAATAAATTAGATTTAAATAACATATGTGACAAGAACAATATTTTAAGTGATTGGAAGTTTGTTGCCAAGTTGAACATGGTGTTGAATCTTTAAAAGTTGGTTTAAGTGAGTGACAATTTAACATAAAATTCTAGGATTTGGAGTGTTTGAACTTAAGAATATATATATCTATAAATTTCAAATCATAAATGATGCATAGGAGGCAAGCTATTTGGTTTCAACCACAAATGCAATTTAACATCTAGAGATACACTTTACATTTTTTCCTTCATCAGTAGCATATGTATCTCCAAGTATAATCACCTCATAGGACCAGGAGTAAAGGGACAAAAAGTCGCGTCACATTCCCCATATACCATTATACCCCCATATCAAATTTGAATTGTTTTTGTTGATTACCATACCAATTTGGTACCAAGAATTCATGTTCTTTTTTACCCATGGTATCAATCCTCAATCATCCTTTCGTATGCATACTCAAATATTTGCAACACTTGCAAAAAATATGTCAATTTTTTCATAGGGTTTTTTCTTTTGCTATGAACCAACAACCGTGTTTTTCCTTCAATGTGCATTTTTTTGTGAGATGGTGCATTGTTTCATTTTCAATCATGATGTGTTATAGTTGTTACAACAAAAACTTTTGTATTGTGCAAGTCAGTAAACTTTGTACTCTAAATAGTCAAGGTGATTTGTGTTTTATTCTTTCCATCCATGTCACATATTATTCAATTGGCATTTACAAAGAGCATGTTGAGTTATACAATAATCCTTCTCATTATCATTTGGTGGTTGGTCTTGTTGTTGTGCATCTCACTTGATGCCATGGTGGTCATTGCATTAATGTGCATGGAATGAAACTTCTATTGTTGGGAGTGTTTAGGGTTGAAAGTTCATTGGGGTTTAGGGTTTCAAGTTCTTAGATATGTGATACAGATTTCAATACATTCTTGGGTTGTGATTTTGAAGACTTTGTTGACGAGGGGGAAATAAAAAAACTTATTAGCATTTGGATGAGTTGCAATTCACAAAGATTGTGAATCAAAAGCTTAGTGCAAAACACAAAGTCATTTGGAATGTACAAATTCAAGAGTTGCAAAAGAACCAAAAGTTATGGGTTATATATCATCACAACACACTTGTTTGGGTTTCCTTTGCATTCAACAATCCTAATATCATGGTTCATATTCAAGTTATTCAAAATATAAGGTGTTTCTTGCGCCACCCATGTTCCGATATAAACATGGTTAGGTGTTTCAAAAGTGACATATGAAAATCCATGTTTTAACACTTACTAAATAATTTGCAAAAATGATATGAAAAAATAATTTATTCAATGTGCATTCTCATTTTTTTGGTCAAAATATTGATAAACCATCCTATAGATATCACTAGACATGAGATTTGTCAAAAATTCATGTGAAATCTTGGATTTTTCAATGTGAAATGGACTTTGAATAACAAAAATGAATCATTATTAGATCAAAGATTTTAATAAAAAAAATTTGTGTTTGAAAGTTCCAATGCATCTTATTTTTAAACTTTTCAATTGATAATGGTATTTTTTTTCAAATTTAACTTTTACACTACTATGTCATTTTTTTGAGTCCGCATGTAAATTTTTTATGTGATAAAAACAATGTCATTATGTAAAAAATCCAAATTATTAATTCACTCTTTTTTTAAATTCATCCATATGTTGTAAGATGATTTCCACTAAAGTTTATTGTAATATGCATTTTAAAAAACTAACAATGTTAATGCTGAATATGACCTTACATTTTAAGTTCATTTATAATCCAAAAGTTGGCAATTATGGTAGTCCAAATTAGTATCCACCTATCTCTGTTTTCACTTGTCAAACCATCAAAAGAAATTTCCAAAATCTAAGCACTCTATTTGCAACTACATGCAATTATATGTTGTTTGTGATTATTTTTGCAACTATTGGTTTGTTCATGTCTTTCCATGCGAATGATTTTTTTAATTTTATTGATCCACTAACAAGCTTATACATCTCATTAATTGCATTAGTAACCAACATTTAGTTGCAACTAATTTGTGACTTAGCCCCTATATGTATAATAACATATACTGAATATATTCATAATATATTTTTAAAAATGTACATTAAAGTTGTATAAAAACTATATTGGATGTATATTATAAAAATACATTAAAAGATTTATAAGGTTTCATAGGTAAGTAAATAGGTAAGTAAATAGGTTAAATAATTAGGTAGATAAGTAGTTAATAAAGTAGGCCTAAGATGAATAATTCGGTATAGTAACATATGTAGGCCTAGGTAAGTGTAAACTTTTTATATAATTTACAAAATTGATAGGGAGGATAAAAGATATATATGAGATAATTTTTAAAATTGCAACTAGGTTTCGACTAAAAACTTTATCCCATATTTTTTATCTTCATTTTCAGCTTTATAAATTATATAAATAGGTGTTGCAATAGAAATTTTTTTTAAAAATGCCATTTGGGATGAATTAATCAAGTACCTTAAAGGTTGAACCCAAAATAAAATAAGATCATAATATTAAAATCCTACCTACATAGCCTAAGCCTATTTACTGACCTAGGCCTACGTTAGGTACCTAGGTTTAACCTACCTATTATCACAAATAATAAATAATAAAATAATTTTTGTTAATTTAAAAAGATCCTTAAAAAATATGCTTGGAAGTTTTTAAATATTTCCAAAAAGATATTCTTATATTTTTTTACAGGTTTCTAAGAAAATCAAGCTTGAAGAATATGTTTAGAAATTTTTGGAGTTCTTTTGAGAAATCCTTAAAGAATATGCTTAAAATTTTCTTTTAAAATCCTTGAAAAATATTCATATAAGCTTTTTGAAGATGTAGAATTAACGAAAGTTTTTGAAAGAAGATTCTAGAAATTTATTTTTTAATTAAAAAAATGTATTTAGAATAATTTTATTATAAAAGAGTAGTTGATGGAAACTTCTAGAAGATGCAAGTGTCAAAAAAAAATTTAATTATCTAGCAAAGACTTATAAAAGGTTTAATTGGCAAAATTTTCTATAAGGTTGATGATTTTTTAAAAGTTCCATTGGATAATACAAGGTCCAAAGGGCACTACCCTTTAATCTTGCCAAACAAGTTGTGACCTTGTATTTTTAGTTCATCTCAACCCTAACTTGCATCACACCTTGTTCAAGCAATAAAGTCATTTGATTTCTATTCATTATTGAACTTTTTGGTTATCAAGTTCACATATTCATCTTCAAAATGTGTGTTTGTCTTGTCCTTGACACCTACTTACTACCCAACTACCCATATGATTTATATTTTAAAAATACTTCATTAAAAATAAATTTCAAAATATTTATGGATGGGCCATTTGTCATAATCTTGACCATATGGATTGGACAATTGAGATTTTTTCAATATTACATAAAAATAATTTCAAGATATTTAAAAATGTTTCCATATGGAGACATATCATTTATTGTTAGTGTTGACCAAATTAATCACATGGCATCATGAACGACTATATGTATATAGTCAATCAAAGGATGAAACCATGTTTTGTTGATTTTTTTTTTCCATTCAAAATCCATGTAATCTTCAACCATGGTTGCAGGTGATTTGTTCAATGGAACTAACCAATTTTAATTGTATATGTTATGTGTGATGACAAATTAATTACAATAACCACTTGTAGAATTGGGTTTTTGTTATAGAACATTGTTTGATAATAGTTAGACATAAGGTGCAAATGGGATAACATGAACCACACCCACCTACTTTTGAAAAATATTCTTAGAATATTTTTGAAAAGGTCATCGAAAAATCGTTGAAATTTTTAAAAAAATTCTTCATACTATTTTATTAAGGTTTATGTTAATTTGGCAAAAAATATCATTTAAAAAAAAAATCAAATCCATTTACAAGTCCTTTTACTACTTAAAAACAAGTGTTACAATGTTTAATGAGTGTTTTTGTTAGTTTTTACTCATTGAATTAATTTCACATTAATTCACATGGTCCCATGATATATTTAAAATACAACTATATAAACAAATCTTATAATTTCAACATCAAATTAAATTACGACTTTAAAACATGAAAAAACCAAACAAACATTACACTTGGTATGGTATGTGTTATAGTGACTACACCCCATAATCAAGGAAAGGTATTGTCCCTTATAGTCCTTTGGTTGAAGGTGGTTGAGGAATCTAAACATGTTTAGCAAAAAGGGAAGAAAAGGAAGACAATTATTTATACTACAATTACTAAAAAACATTCTAGCCTTAAACTTTACAAATTTAATGACTAGTTCAACAATAATACATAGAACAAATCTACTTACCAATGTCATTTGTTGAAAATCCTTGGTTAAAACATCTTGTGATGTACATGATAGAATGAAGTTTTTATGTCATAAGTTGTTTATTTAGGAACACATCCCCAACATGTTAACTAAAGTGATGGAATGATATGTGCTTCCAATTACCATTGCACAATGTGCAACGACCATTACTTTTGACCTTCAAATGTCAAAGACAAAGTTTGATACATTCATGCTAGTTATATATTTTATCAATGATGATTGGGTGCCATGTTATAATTGGTTTGTTTGAGGTTCTTGACATTTATAGAATAACATTGGTGAAGTTAAATCTTTGTTGACTAAATATGAACTCACCAACAAGATTATAGGTAATGGATGAATGTATAATGTAATGGACCAATTTTGGCAAATGGAAGGTCCACACATGAATATGTGCAAATTTTGTAATCCTTTTGTTAACCCTTTCACAATTCCAAGCCCTAGCATTATAGTTATTTTTGAAAGTCCATAAGTTCTTTTTAAATGATTCAATCACTTTGATTTATAATTTTTTTTCCCCCTATATGAATATGTTATATATAATGGTTGATATCAATGTGATTTTTTTCTTTTATTTCATTTATTTATTTATTTTTCCAATTGTAATTATGTTTAAATAGGAGAATTGTTAGATATTTCATTGTGCCTTAGGCCTTATTGAATAAAATTGTTGGCTTCACACCATTCTTAATATTGATTATACAAACATATTTTTTTGGATAAAAAAATCTAATTCTTCATTTTTATGTCCATTATGGACTTTTAAAGATATTTTGCTTTAGAGTGGGCACGTAAAAATATTCATTTATTAGATTTTGATTTCCACGTGCGATTTATAAGATGTTTGATTAGCTCATGTGATTGAAATTTTAAAAATTACTTTTTTACATGGGAAAAAAATGAACATTCATATTTGTAATATATAATTAAACACAAATCTACATATTTAAAAGTCCAAAGATACAATGTAATTTCTTTAATTGCAAAAAAACATTATGCATTACATTACGATTACAAACTATTAAACATATTTGAGTCCAAACTAGAAAAAAATCAATTGAATTATCCTATAACCTTTAATTACAATTTATCACTTGCAAAATATAATGATTCTAATGTTCATTTTGGTCCAGCACACCATAATTTTACCTTTGTTACATTAAAGACAAAGGCATTAATCAAATCACCCTTGTTGTTGGTTTGGCTTCAATTATGTAGGATTGTGCACCATTAGAACTTGCAAATCACCTTTCAATGGGACTTATTTTAGCTAGTGATGTCTAAGGCATGTTAGTATACCACAAATGACAATAAAATTGCAGTTGGGATAAAGGAAATTAATTTGAATGAAGCTAAATATATTTTATGTAAAACCATTCCATGGACAAAAAATCCCAACTAGGGCAAATAGGAGTGGAAATTAGCTTGCAAGGAGGTTAAGCTTTAGGGCATAAAAACTAAAAACACCTCTTAGAACCATGTTTGCTTTCAAGGTTGTTTTGTTCAAGAAATATTGGAATTTTTTGCAATTATAAACCTTTAATACATATAGTAGACTTCCATGTGACTTGGTCCCAAGTGCCTTTAGGATCCACATGGCCAATTTCAAAAGCTATCACTAAAACCTTATGTCATGTGGTGAAGCAATGGATTTTGAACCAAACCATTATATATTGGTTACTTTTTGATGCTATATTTGTAGCTTTTTCCATTTGGACCAAATTGTAGGCTAAGTATCAAGCTTGAATAACTATGAACCCACTTGTAATATGTGGGGAATTTTACCATGAGTTGGAAATTTTATATGCCAAAATGGGCCTTGAGTTCATCAACTTGTTAGACCTTTGTTTGGCATTTATAATCACCTTCAAGGTTGTTCCACACAAATGTGTCCGCTCCAACTAAATTCATGTTTTAAAGGCCTTCAGTGTTTCATAGAATATATTTGTATAAAACAAAGGCTATTGCAAAAGAATATGACAAACAAGTTTTAGTGTTGAACTCTTAGTGAAGGTGACCAAATATTTGAACCTTTAGGTGTAGCAAACCCTATCCCTTCAACCTATAACATAAATAATTCCTTATGAAAAGTTTAAACATCAACTAAGAAAGTCAATCTCTCTTTGGTGAAAATTGACTTATCATGGTATTGGCAAATTGTTGCAAGTGAAAGTGATTTGAAATCACCCTTGCAACAATCGAAAGATCACAAAAAAATAGTTTCGTAATGTTGCATTCCTTGCTTGGAAATTTTTGGGTATTTTAGGACTTTAGATGGAGACTAAAAGGATTTTTAGTATTCTTAGCATATTTACAAGTTTATGATGGTGTTGGAAATGCAAAACTTGGTCAAGTGATGTGAAGATAGGATGCGTTCTTGTTTTTAAGGGGATGGAATATTTTTTAATTATTGAGGAGGATTTAATTTTTATGAGAACAAGCTTGAAGAAGGAAGATATTTTGGGGATGATTTTCAAAGCCTTAGATAGTCTCTAGTTCTTGGGATTATGCCTTAATTCAAATGTTAAGTCCATGTGCAGGATTGTTTTGAACATTAGGTACAAAGATTAAGGAGACAAAATAAATATAAATTTTGTGCATAAGTGCTTGAGTTGCAACTTTGTTTGGATATGCAATCATTTCTACGAGTGTAAAATTGTTTTGGACATAAGTGCAATGATTAAGAATACAAAGGCATTGGAAATTTTGTGGAAATTTTGTGGAAGTTGTACCTTTGTTGGAATTGTTGTGTAAGGCATGGACATTGTGCTGAGAATAATTATAGAGTATAATAGCTTCAAGGGATTTTGCCCCCTATCAACTAGGTGAAATTATTCATCCTAATTTGGTTGTAAAAATATTCACATTCATTTTTTGACATTTTGTTTTTTCTACCACCTCTTCAAATGTGCACCCAACCCAATTGATTGTATCACCAATCTATAATCACAAAATTAAATATGAAAATATTTTCCTTAAAAATGATTATGGCACCCATCAAATGCAAAAATTCATGTAATTCTTTCAAAATGTGACAAGGTGATTGAAACCATTCAAATACACATGTCATGATGAGTTTTTTTTTTTTTGGTTTGAAATTTTGCATAAATGTGAAAAATAAATATGAAACGTGAATATTTGGTCAATTTTTTTTGACAAAAAAATCATTAGATTTGTAAAAAAATAAAAATCATGTGTTGATATTTCCCTATTGGTTTGGTTGGGTAACAAATTATTAAATGTTTAAATAGGTTCTTAGAGCATGTCATCATTTAATCTGAGATCCCTTTTGGGTTCCTCATAACTAATGTAATGTAAGAAAATGAAAACAAAATCATGAATTTTTTTGCTTTGACAACATGATGTACATTAAAATAGACTTTTAAAAAAAATCCCCTAGCTATGACCAATTTATCGTAAATAGCAATTGTTGACATTAAATTGATGGCAGGGCCATTGTGTATAACACACCTTGTTTAGATATGTAGTCATTTCTTCAAATGTAGCATTTTTTTGGACATTAAGTGCAATGATTGAAAACGCAAGGGCATTATAAATTTTGTGCAAGGTGTAACTCTATTCGGATATCCAATACTTGCAAGTGACTATGAGCATTGAGACGTGTCTCAAAACATTGTAATGAATTTTTTAATCACCTTGAGCAAGTACTTGCTTTGTTTGTATATGCATTCATTTTTACAAGTGAATGAAGATTTATGTCATGGAGCTTTAAGCATTTCAATTGCTCATCATGTCTTGTGTTTTTTATAGGTTTTGAATTGCCTTAACAAGCTTCAATTATGTTTTGATTTTGATATGGAAAGGCTAAGGACTAGCAAGTGTATTGCAAGTGAATATGTGTTTGCATTTCAATAGTTGGTCATGCTTATATCAAAAATGCATCATCAATGGAGGCATTATTTGTACCAAAGTTGCTATTGATATCAAAGTTCATAGAGAGATATGTTCATACCATTGCATACCCATTCCATATCTTTCAATTATATATAGCATACCTGATATATCATATTTTGAAATGCTTTGATACCATTACGCAGATGGTATCAAAATTCTGGAGAACCCTATATATCAGTGTTGGGCTGGTCTCACAAAGTGGTGATACCAGCGCAACACTAGTACATACTCCAATTTACTTGTTTGCTTGGTGGCAGTTATAGTATAATTTATGCCAAATGGAGAGTTGGACTGCTCTACCACAGGGTACTATGAAGATGGTTGGAGTGTTGGAGTGATACAAGTCATATTTGTTGTGGGATGTTAGCAGGAGCTTTCTGGGTTAGGATTTGGGTCATAGACAAAATAAAGAGTATAGTTTTTCAATAAAGACCAAATTCATTCTGAGAACCACAACAATAAGCTCTCCAGTTTTCCTTGCTTATAATAATACATATGGACCAAGGAATTTGAAAATGCACCTAAGTCTTGCAACTTGCACAAATATAAGAAGACATTTTTTAAACTTGCAACACTCTAACCCCACCTTTGCTTGGTTACAAGAAACTATGGAACTTTTCTTCCTTGTCTTGTCAACAGCAGACCCACCCCACCCTTTCCCCCAAAACCCCCCTCCAAAAAGGCAAAACCCTAGACCTCTTGGGTGCATGCTGCCTCACCTCATGGGCTCCATATAATTTCTATTACCTAACTCCGTTCATCCCCCATTTTCACCAAGACTAACACCCCCCTCCTTTCTATTTTTTGACTCCAGTTTACCATTGATTCGTGGGGGCGCTGGTGGTATAGGGTTTAGGGTTCACTATGGCCCCCAAGAAACAAGAAAGCACCCCAGTACCAGAGTTAAAGTGTTATCCTACACACAAATGCCAACAGCCCTGTATAACTAGAGCTGGAAAGTAGATTCACCTTGCCTAGTTACTAGTTAGCCCCTCCCCTCCCTTCCCCCACAATAGATTACACCACATAAGTTATTCAAAGCTCTTGAGTACAAAAATTCTTTCTTTAAATTATGTGGACTATGCATTTAGACTTCACATTTGTTCATAGATGTCCCACTTTTGTACTTTATAGCCTTTACTCTAGTGACAAACAATATTGTTTTTATTCTAACATGAATATCTTTTGCCTATGATTTTGCTACACTACCTATTATCCTAACCCACCTTTCCATGTTGGTCTTCTTGGGTACCAAGAACACGAGAATGTGCAACTAAACTCTTTTGGAATCTGGTCAAAGCCAAACTTTGGGTAAGAGTCAAGATGGGGGAGGTACTTTAGACTGCACACAATACACACCCAAACCAGAATCTCCAAAACAGGGAAAAGGCCACTCTGCTCAGCAATTTTGCTATGTGTTGCCATTGCATGAAAGGTTATATGTTTACAAGCTCACAGATCTTAACTAACTATATGGTCTTCCCATCTTTTCAAAAACATGAAAAAAGCAAATGTAAAGTGATGAGTCAGTCAGCTAGACTTAGTTTTTATGAGGCCTGGTGCAAGTCACAAACTTAGAAAGCATGTTGGAATCCTTAAGGAGGGATGGGTGGTCAATTGTCAAAAAAGTAGACCCCAAATATAGCCACATGCAACTAAAACCCTCCCCTCCCCATTTGTTAGGCTTATAGCCTGGGTGTCTCTGAAGGGACCTTGTTTGTGAAATGCTCTTCCCTCTTGCTTACCTCTTAATGTCTGGGTTTTATTGTTGAACTGCATTGTCTATGGTGATTGATTTCGCATCAGATTCCCAAACCTTATTTGGATTATGTGACTCAGCACCCACCATTGCACCATCCATTGGAAACATATCATGAGTATGTTTTGGATGAAGAACAACCGAGTTACCAAAGGTTCCACCTTCCACCTTGATTTGGTATCATGTAAACCCTCATATTTCCACCCTCAAAATAGCTATTTAAATGGGTAAGTATCGTAGGTAAGAGCATGCTTCATGACAGCCCCATGAATCCCTCATTTTGAGCCTCAATATTTAGCATCCAACACAATGTCAATTCCTCCCCCATCCCCACCCATGAAACTGAAAAAACGAAATGAATAAAGTGATAGACTATTTCACATTGTAGTTGGTCAATAAAAAATAGTCAATTTTTTTTAATCAATGCCATTGCATGGCAATGTTAAGAACATCTGCAACACTAAAATGAGCTTCTACATTAAATTAGTTTAATGATTAATGTTCATTCATCTCCACCCATAAACATGAAAAACTTACCATAAAAATTGAAAGAACATTTATTTCTTTACACTTGGGCTAATCATAATTGCCAACCAATTCACTTTGAAGGTGTTCTTATTGGTCACATTATCCTTGTGATATTTACTACACATTAATAGGTTTCACAATATCATATTGCATCCAAACTTTGGTATAAAGATGTGTTTCCTATTGTGTAATGGAGATGCTCTAAAATGAGCATATTTATCCCAAATGAGTTTCACAATGTTTGACCATAACACTTCATCCAAAATATATTAGATGAGCCATTTTACCCCTATTATTGGGCATGCTTTTAAAGTACGTGGTTATTATGTTAAAATATAAGTAGGTAAAGCACTTGGTGACTATTAGGTAGCTCAATGCATGTGGAGTGTTAGTACATAGCTAGTCATTATGGTTATTTGTAAACAAGAATACAATGAAAAAATGTTTCTTGTCCACACACCATGGTGCTCTCATGAGTTTTAGTTCACATTGGTTGGTGTTCATTGCATGAACTTGGGTAGTTTCATAGAGAATTTTGATCTTGAATATTTCCTTGTTGCAATAAGTCTTTTAACTTATTCAATAGAGCGATTGCATTCACAATTCCAAATTGTTCAAGTTTTTTAAAACACAAATTGTTGTGAATTTAAAAAAATTAACCATTAGGAACTTTTTAGCACTTTTAATTAGTTTGGATCATAAAATATCCCATGCTTTCAAAGCATTAGTAGTATTCAACCTCAAGAACAATTTGAAATAAAAGTCATCAAAATTTCGCATAGTTTATGCATATCAATGCAATGTTGATTATTATGTTAAATTGGAGGTGTAACTCTCCCTTACTAACTACAAATTAATATATATTTTAAACAATTAGATGGGTATTTTTTTGCCCATATCAGCAAAAGCATATAGACCATAGGCTACAAAGCTTGCCACCAATGATATTATAAACAAAATATCCACCTCAAATTGTTGACAAGGTGATTCCAAAATATGAAACAAGAATGACAAAAAAATTGTCGGTTTCTTGTTAGAAAGTAGATCATTCCAAAACACTTTGTTGTTAGTTGTTCAACATTTGGAATGTTTGAAATTCCATGACTTATGGCCTATAAGGTCAATTGAGAAAAACTTTCCTTCCTTTTGCTAAAAGGAAAGTAGAAGAAAATATGGGGCTAGGCTTACTTGTGGTTTTCCTTTTGTTGTACTCTTTGGCCAAGGGTTCAATGTAATATTTAATTCCTTCTCAAAAGGTAACAAGTACTACAATTGAACATCTTGAATCAATAATCTTTTGATTGGGCCTCATGGTGACATTTCAAGTGTTTATGAGTTTGGGTTCAACTAAATATGGAATCATGCACTAGATGTTAAGTACCCAACCTAGTGAAACCCAATTCAAGAATAATTCATCAATAACCAAAACTCATGCATTAACTAAGGTCAAACCTTGGTTAAGATAATTGCCTTGTTGCATAAAGGTGACCACTTTTAGTGATGTAATTGCCCTATGAGGTGAAGATAGTCTCACACTTTGTTGGCAAGAGACTTACTACTTGGGCCATCATAAGTTTGGTGTGGTGGAGAGTTTAATGACATGAATATTAAACTAGATACATAAAAATATATGTTTGTTATAATTACACTCAACATGAGGATGGCTTGTGCATGAGTGTAAAGCTTGAGCTTGGAATTTGAAGCTTAACATGATTTTAATCCACCTACATAGAGGAATATGTTTAGAGATGAATGATTTCATATGGATGAATGTCATTTGTGCATGGATGAATTTCATTTATGATGTGGATTAAATAAATAAATCATTGGATCAAATTCATCCATGATTGAAAAAATAAATAATTTCAAAATTATTATACATCTTCATTTTTGTCCACGAATTAACATTTCAAACTTGAAAAATGAAATTGTGATAGTGGAAGAAAATATGATGATGGGACCAAAATGATTTAATTTTTTTTTTTAAATTATTTTCATCAACAATGTTAAGCAATTTAAGAAACATTGTCATGGGATGAGTGTAACCCCCTCCCTTACCCAATTGTTTTCAACAATATTATAAATATATTTTGTGGAAAATTGGGGTACCTTGAAAAAAAAAAATTATTAAAAAACCCCGTTGTCATTTTGATAATAGATTGTTTGAAAAAATCTAGTTAAGGTGCTTAAAGTTGAATTTCAATTTATTTCAAAATCTCATTGTCACCAATGACATTAGGTAGTTTAAAAGTATTTAAAACATTAAAACCCATTGTTGTCAACAACATTGGTTAAATTTGAAGAAAGTCATGGCACCTTCATTGAAGAATGAAAAAAATGCCCCCATTGTTGCCAACAACATTTATAAATAGGTTTGAAAAAAGTTGTGACATCTTTAGCAAAGGGGGTGGGCATTATTGTCAATGACAACGGGCCAATTTGCTTAAGGAAAAAAAAACACTTTATTTTGATTTTTATTTTAAACAACAATGACCATGGGGTGGATGTTGGTATAATAATTATAATATAGTAAAAGTTTTTCAAAATAATGGCATTTAAAACCATAGCCATGAAATACATTTATAATGGAATTTATATTATATTATTCAAAAAAAATTATATCATATAAAATTAAATTGTGTTTCATGAAGCTTTAGATAATTAAAATTATGGAACAAAATTTATCCATAAAAATTTAATGTTGAAATCATCCATAATTTTGATGGAACTTCTATTTATTAAAAACATGTAAATGTAATTAATTTTTTTCATCCATGTACATTAAATGAATGAAAAAATCGTTCATCCATAATGAAGATGAATGCTTACATTCATCCCCCATGTTTGCTTTTAGGTTTACTAATACAAATTCATTTTGTGATAAAATTCTTGGGTTTTACTTGCATGTGTATAAACAAAAAAATATTTTACCATCCCAAGTTCCAACTTAGGCTCTAGGCTCATTCAGTAACTTGCCTTGACTCAACACTAGATCATTAATAATCTCATTTTAACATATGAACACTTACAATTTGAAAGAATCTTTAAACTATTTTGGATGCTTATAAAGCCCATCGGGCTTAGGTTTAAACCAATGTTGGGTAAATATATAGGTTATCATTTACTAATATGATAATAACCCAAAATTTCCAAAATAATTTTACACCAAGATAGCATAGGCATTGAAAAAATTGTGAACTTTACATATGATTGGTATGAATATAACCAAATTTATGTTTCTTTAATTATGAGATGAATATAAATAATGAAAAGACCAATACCAATAAGTATTGAACATGAATATAAATATTATGTGAAAAATCTTAATTTCCAAGTTAACTACGACAAATTATTATTCTAAACTAAAGAAATAATGACTAGTACTATTGGTATCAACTAATGTTGTGAAGGTATATGATTTGCAAGGTTAAAATTGGAGATTGATGTCCAAGTTTTTGCGACTTGGACTTGAATTGACACCCTTTTGTTGAAATCAACCCAAGATTTGGATTGTAGAACTAGTCTTTTGCTAGATTGGAACCAAAACCAAAACTATGAAACAACATTTTTTTTAACATGGTGATTTGATCTTTAGGTAGGGAAGTTGATTTTTCAAACAAATGTTGATAAAGAGGCAAAACTTTGTAGTTAAAACATTAATTTTGATTGGTTATTGAACTTTATACCTACAGGGATCCATGTTTTAATTTTTTATAAAACTTTGTACTCCTACAATTTCTAGCATTAAGGAGAGTGTAGTGTGTACATAGATCTAGATCTAGTTTTTGAACTAAATCTAGAGGTTCTTGAATTTGATAAAATGTGTTAAAATTGAAATTGAAGGGTTTATAATTTGGAAAAAATAGGCTCAAACCCTCACTTGAAGAACTTCCAAATAATTTTTGAAGTGTCAAAACTAGGACCAAAAGTTTTTTAAAGGAAAAACTATACAACATTGATATCAATCACGCACATCTAAATTCATATGAACATGTTTTAAACCAAATGTATTCTAAAAATAATATGTTGAAAACCAAATTTTATTGCAAGTTGTGTAATCATTATTATTTTGAAACCTATAACACTAACCCTTTCATTAGAAACCATCATCTCCAACTCATACTAGCCTTCCAATAACAAAAACTAGCTAGTAATAACTATTGAAGTGAGCCTATCTCCCTATGTTTATCGATTTGGCATATATAACATTCACCTTTAAACTTTCATTCCCACCTAGTCCAAATATCAATCTCAATACTTTGTACTTAAATAATGATCTAATCATTAGTATCATAACCTATCCATTTTGCATACCAACCAACAAACTATAAATTATCCAACACATTAGTTGAATCCAATCTTGGTTGAATTTTCATACTTAAATAATGATCTAATCATTAGTATCATAACCTATCCATTTTACATACCAACCAACAAACTATAAATTATCCAACACATTAGTTTAATCCAATCTTGGTTGAATTTTCACTTCAATTCTTGAATATTAAAGTTGCCCTTAATGTAAGACCCAATTTGTCCCCACTTTGGTCCATTAATTATTGTTTCATCCCTTTTGTTGGGTATCTTTAAAGTCACCCTAGTTGGGAACTAAATCCTCAAACTAGGGATGAACTAGGGACTAACATTCAATTTCTTTAAAGGACCTTTAGGGTACCCTAGTTGGGTTTAGGGATTATGGGTATTGAGGGAATATAGTGATATAAAATTTGGGTCTAGGTTTTAACAATTTTTTTTTTATTGTTGAAATTTAAGGTTTGGGTTTTAGGGATTTCTTTTATGTTATTGATTTTTTGGGTTTGGGGTCTAACGGTTATTTTTCCCTTTTTTTTAAGGGTTTGGGTAAATTAGGGTTATTTCTTATGTGTTAATATAAAAGGAGGGATTTTAATGGTTACTTTTAATAGTTATTTTTGGGGTTTTTTTAAGTTATTTTTTGGGTTTGGGTTTTAGGAGTTATGTTTTAGTTGTTTTTTTTGGGTTTCGGGTTTGTGGGCTACTTTTTAGAATGTGAGGTTATACTGAAAGCATTTGGGTAATGTTATGGTATAGTCACAAGATTTTAAGTGGGTTTTCTTGTAACCTTTTGCCATGTAAGAAGTGTATTTGATTGCAGGTGAGAAAATTGAACTTTTTGGGAACCTTTTGGCATGTGGGAGGTCTATAAAAAATGAGGGTGTAATCATACTAACATGTACCAATAGTAGTCATAACCACTATTTAAATTTTTGAACTTTGGATTGTAAAAATAAATAAATAGAATTTCTTTTATAAAATTTTATCGTGAATACATTATGTACATATCATAAAAATTTGGAATCAATCTAATGAGTGAAAAATACTATAGGGAATTTTAAAGTTTTATAACCACTATTTAAAAATTGCCTAAAAGTAGGTTAAAAACAATTTTGACACTAAAATCACAATTAAAAAAACAATTATGACATATCTTGGGATATTTTTTAATAGACACCTTAACATAATAGTATTAAGAAACATTAAATATTTTAAATGTTTTTTTAAAGACATATTAAAAATATTCTAAAAAGATTCTTCAAAAAAAATAGTGGTCTAAGGGGGCATGTGTGGTTCCTAATAGCATGGTTGGACCCAAGAGTCTCCAAAGATTGGGAAAAATACTATAGATGTTTTGTTACATGGTGGATTTGGAGTTAACATCATTATAAAATAGTTAAAATTAAGGTTGCCAAAGCCTAAACCTACACCATATAATCTTGGGATGGCACATCAAACCAACATAAAGCTAGTGGGGTTAATTCGTGATCTAAAGATATATGTTCATAGCATACCCAATGTTATTACATTTATTGTATTACATAATAATGTAATAAACACTAGTTATTCCATATTGCTAAGGAAACCATGGTTGAGGGATGTTAGAGTAGCACATGATTAGGGAAACAATACAATGACCATTCAAAGGAATGGAATGGTCTAAACAATAGTGGTTATTAAGCACCTCAAAGCAGAAGTGAAACGATTAGAAGTGTTATTATGTTACGATTACCAAAATGGTATCACTAATGAGGATGGGGATATCATATTTGGAATAGAACCATAATTATTTTCTATGGGCATAATTAGTTTATGAGATACATTTCAGTTTCTAGGGACCATAAAGTCCAACCATAGAAATAGTGGAGCCAAGAATGGTGAATTTATGTAAGATAGAATGGCTCAAATCCAACAACTTTACCACTCCCTAATAGTCAAAAAAATAAAATGGAATAATGTATATGGGGTCAAATTTGAAACAGTCTAATGTAAGCCCACATATATTTGTACATCCTCATGAGACAATGTTTTAACACTCAATATTTGAAATTTGACACCTTACTTTTCCCTCCCCAATCTCCACCATTGATCATCAAAATTGGACCAACATTTAATTTTTAAATGATATGGTGCCTAAGCTAGGTGTAGACCTAGGCCACATGGCACTTAAGTATAGTTCAGTTATACTAAACCTTATATTAGCCTACTAGATTGTATTGAAGCTTGGCATCATGTGCCTTGTATTAAACTTTCAAAATTTTAATAAACTATGTACCTAAATGACCGTGTGATATTATGTAAATTTGTTATCAATCTTACAACACTAAACAATTTTACAATAGAAAGACAAAAATCAATTAATTGCATCAAAAATTTAAAAATTCAAAGGAGTTGGGTTGTGTTTTTTATAATGTTGGAAAAATATCAACAATTCAAATTTAATGAAAATTATTTTATAAGTTTTGATGTTAAACAACACCAACATTAGTTAGTGTTGAATGTTGTAAACTACCAAAGCCATGTGATAGGATGCAACCCCATGGTGTACATTCTCAATCAATGAAAGGGGCTTTAGAATGGTTACATCTCACATTCAAGGATGACTAGTTACCTCAACTTCATTAGATTAGGTAGGATCAAAATTATCTAGAACTAAGATTTTAAAAAGGGGATCTAAATGCCTTGGTCTGCCTTTTAGGGTCAACTTGTTCTTTTATACTACTTTTAACCATATGTGTCAATGGAGAGGTTTCCAACTTATAGTCATTGTTGAGATCTGCCTAGTGGGAGTTGCCCCTTGGTTTCATTTTTAGTAATCTAGGGTCAATGCAAAGTATAGTGACCCACTTTTTGCATTGTATTGTAGTTTTCTGCAAAGTGATGTGCTTTGGCATCCAATTTACATAATATAAAATCATTTATATAATTTAATTTTTTAAAGATTCATATTTTCAACTTGGAGGGGAAAATAATTGTAAAAAGAATTCCAATATCTACACACTAAACTTGTCAAAATGGACTTTCAAAATTGAAAAATATGGATTAGTTTAAAATCTGTACCTTCATATTGGATCATTTTGGTGTATGGTTTAGGGTTGAAATATCTTATAGTGACTTAGTATATAGAATATCATAATACAAAAAATCTAGATCTAAAAAACTTTGTCAAAAAATCATGACCAAAAAAACATTATGGACTTATAAGTGGTTTGAAATGGGCCATATTTTTCATAAGTCCATATCATACTCAATTTTTATTGGATTTTTAACAAAACTATAATTTCTATGTTTTAAAAAGGTTCACATTGGCTCATTTTCATATGGACTTTATCCATTGTATTTTGGTACCTTGACAATCGTTGCTATTGCACGAAATGATGTCATAGGCTAGGATTAGGGTTCATCAAGGAGGCCTACTAGTAGGATGCTATTAGGCGGGAAAGACCAATGTTGGAAGTCATGAGATTATGTTTAGTTAGATAGATGAAGCTCCAAAACCCTAATTGTTTATTCTCAATGTTTTTGCATTTGTTTATTTATACAAACCCATTGAGTTAGAAATTTTCATTTTGTTAAGTTGTCAATTTAGATTCACATGTATTTAGGTTAGTATTGTTTTGTTAATGGGTAATAGAGCAAAGCAAGAAATGTGTCGCAAAAGGGGGAAAGATGGTCCTACGAAGAGGGAGAAGGCTATTGCGGAGGTTACAAAGGCTATAGAGACCAAACGCTTCTAATATGTGTGACAAAGAGAAGCACAAAATAGATTGTTGCAAAGTATGTGAGTGTTGGTAGATGATACTCCAAAGTCTTCATCAAGTAGGGATATCCAAAGAACTACATAATGTATGTGCAAACTAATCACTAATCAACTATCTCAATTCCCTACACAATTTGATAGGGAAGTAGTAATGCAAAGGGTGCTGACATTCCCACTTGTTCTTTCTTCTACCCCTAAGCATTTCAAATTTTCTAGGCAAGTTACCGCTAAGTAAGAGCTACTTTCAAGTCTAGTTTAGTCCTTGTCTAAGGTGAAAGGGTCCAATAGTGCAGCAAAATTGATGGCAAAACATGCCATTTGATTACCATAGTGAGCTTAAACAAGAGCCAATCTTCTTGCAAGCAAACAATTCATTTGTTGAATGTGCACCCACAGAAGGCTACAAAAGTTGTTCATTATTGAAAGTTGATGAATTTTTTTGGAGAATTTTTTTGGACTTTGTCAATTTGTAACAAAAGGTCGGATATTCTATCTTTTGCAACAAAGGCAATGATCTTGGTGTGGTGGTCTTTTGAAACACACATGAATCCAAATCGTAAGGAAGTTGTTAAAAAACATTTAGTGCTGCACGTCTATGACATCAAACGTGCCCAATATCTATTGGAAACATAAGTACTTCCAACTCTATCACTATTTTATTCAACTTTCATAGTTTGACTTGTTTAGGGTCGGACAAAAATTGGGTGTTATTTTGCATGTTCGAATTTTTTTTGTGAAATGCACATGGTGATCCTACATTTAGAGTTTTAGGTCTCAGCTTTGTTATGGGTTTAGTCATATTACAGAACTTTCTCATCAACATTTTCAAAGAACAAAAATGTTTGTTTATTTTATGCTTGAAAGTTTTGAGTAATTAAATGATAGTCAATTTTATGTTTTGAATATTGAACCATGATTCTATTGTACTTTCTTCTTCTTAATCTTCTTCTCCCATATTTTGATTCTTTCTCCTTTGCTTTGCCATCAAGATCTTCCAAATTTGATGTTTTTGCTCCACAAAGATTGTGGTTCTTGTTTTGCCATTGATCTTCTACACATGGCTTCTTTTTTTTTCCACAAATTTGAGTTTGTTTAATGGGGTTAAGGTGTTTAATTAGTTTGTGAGAAGATTTGTATTTGCATATAATCAAATTACAAAACTTCCTCATCAACACTTTATAATTCAACAAAACCGGAACTCATCAATATTTTTTCGAAACTCTACACAAATATAGAATGATAGTCTAGTTTTGTATTCTAAGTATTAAACCATAGTTATTGTACCTTTTTCTTCTTAATCTTCTTCTCCCATATTCTTTTCCTTTTCTCCTATGCTTTGCCATCGAGATCTTCCAAATTTGATGCTTCTCCATGCAAATTGTGGTTTTTCTTCTTTATTTTAGCATTGATTTTCAAAATGTCAATGATTTCTGGATCTTTGTTCTCTACCCAAGAAAGAATATACCTCTTTTCCCAATCTAGGTTCACCCGAGCTGTCTCTCAACACCACTTTCTAGTTTGTGTACTTGAGAGCTTGTAATAAAATCCTAGCTACCAATAAGGGTATAGATTCAAGAAAACATATAGAGCTCATGGTATCCCTAGTTTCTAATTCAAGAATTTATTATGTTATAAAGGCATGTTTTGATTCAAGTAGAACTATTTGTTCATTTTACACTTGAAAGTCTTCATGAATAATCAAGTGACAGTCAACTCTATGTTCTAAATATTGAACCACGGTTCTATTGTTGGTACTTCTTCTTCTTAATATTCTTCTCCCATATTCTAATTTTTTCTCCTTTGTTCTTCCATCGAAATCTTTCAAATTTGATGTTTTGCTCCACAAAGATTGTGGTTCTTCCTTATTTTGCCATTAATCTTCTACACATGTAATTTATTTATTTTTTCACAAATTTGAGTATGTCTTGTTGGGTTAAGGTTTTTAATTAGTTTGTGAAAAGATCTATATTTACTAGAATCAAATTATAAAACTTGCTGATCGACACTTTCAAGTTCAACAAAACTAAAACTTGTCAATATATATTTGAAACTCTATGCAAATATAGAATGATAGTCTAGCTCTTTATTCATTATATACTTGAAATTCTTGAATTCATGATCATACCATTCTACCTTCATAAAACACAATTTGATATAAATTTACACATGCACAAGTCTTCCATCAGCTTGGATTGCCATTGGTACTCTAATTCAAATTGTTTGACACGCTCCCAAGTCACGGGGTGAAACCCACTTGAGGGTTTCACAAAGTCAAGTTGCAGAAATTGTGACTTAGCAGCGCGCTCCCGGCTTCCAACTCTGAAAAGGGGTAGAGGGTCAAGTTGGGAGCCCAAGGATTAAACTAGGAAGAGGGACTAATTTAGCTCACGTGAATCTGCATCCAAAAACCAACTGAAGAGGGTTAGTTTAGCATTTGGGACACCCTTGGGTGTTGGGACTTGCCACGGGCACTTGGACACACAAGACACCACGGCCCGAACTCGGGAGTAAGCCACCACCTTACTCCCTATAGTATTCTCTACGGCTGGTTACCAAAGCTACATCCAAATGGCACATTTTGTTGGGACTCTCGAAATGGAGTCCCGAAACTGTCCCAGCTGGACTCCCGGAACTTTGAACGGTCATAACTCCTGACTGGGGAGTTCGATCACAACGAGGTCTAAACCAAAGTTGTAGCCCTCGTCGAGATCTTTCCAACGCCATGTCGCACTCCCTGAGGCGACGTCAGGAAAGGGCCGATTCCCGACTTTTAGTGGTCGGGAGTCAAACTGCCAATTTGACTCCCGGCCCTTCTTTTGCCCATAACTTGGGCTGCAGATGTCCGAATGGCCAATGCGAGGCCATTTTCGATATCTACGTTTCAAGA
>Ga0116231_10001420_pt1 | contig 48785 bp, 33 predicted proteins | sample S1TSphgellanicum_2_FD_89695 | JGI IMG/M metagenome (GOLD analysis project Ga0116231, IMG submission 89695) | Host-associated microbial communities from peat moss isolated from Minnesota, USA - S1T2_Fd - Sphagnum magellanicum MG | ecosystem: Host-associated > Plants > Peat moss > Unclassified...
GAAAAGTTAGATGGGTAGCCAATTCACACTTGGGGCAATTACATTCAAAATTCCTCCAAGTTGTTTAAAGTTTTTTCAAAAATCAAATATATATTCTTGCAATAAACTATGTATCATAAATTTTAAGATTTTATTATTTTCTAATTCATGTTCACAATGTTGTTTTAATCTTATTTCATTCAAGTAAATGCATGATTTTTAAAACGAACATCCAAATCATACAAGAAAAGTATGTTGTTTTGTATTCTTGTTATGTTTTGAATTGGGATTTCTATAGTTTGCAAGTCAGTATTCTTGAAACACAAAAAATGTAATCTCATTGATGGTATTAGTTTAGATTTGTTTTTGCACCTTTCAAAAATTGCTTGAAGGAGGAGTTGCAATTGATGTCGAGCTTGGTCTATTTCATGAATGAGTTTTTAATGGTTGCCCCCTTGAACCCAAAATGGGCCACACCTTGGGGTTTGGAACTCATTTGTAAGAATGTGTTGTTTATGGGTGGGACCCCTAGGTGTTATGCTAACAACAATCCCTTGTTGTTATGATTATGTTTCAGGTCTTTCATTGTGGTCTACTATTGTGCTTCAAACTTCAACATCATGTTGTTGTGTCTTGATTTTAAACCCTTGTAGTTTGGACCCTTTTTATAGTCTAATATTTACTAGACTTGGTTACTCTTGTTTTTTTAGCCTTTTATAGACTTACTATGTAGAATGTTCAATTTTGGTTGTTCCTATAGTATTGTTAGATTTTGTCTCTTGATTTTATATTTCAACTTATATAATCCTTTGATTAATTCTAGATTTTGGATGATTAGGTCATATGTGTGATCTACAGGTCATGTGTTCAATCTTGGTCCTCATAATGTCATATGTTATCAAGATGCAATATTATATGTTATATGTTATATAGATGCAATGGTCATATGGTTATATGTTCAATCTTTTGAATTTATAATTGGTTTAATGTTTCATCAATCCTATGTTTAGGTAGGCATAAGGTCATATGTTGTGTCCTTGTGAAGGATAATTTAGTTCATTATGTCCAAGAGACAACTTTCCATTGTTGCCAAAAATTGTGTATATAAATGGTGCCACCATACTTTGGATTTTCATTATATATTTGTTGCCAACTATTGTTGAAATAAATATAGACCAATTTGTGATTTACGTGTGTGGCACATAACTAAATCTTAATTCTTTCAGATTTTAGTTAGCCATACATTTCATGTTTCAATCATTATAATGTCATAAAAATTTTGCATTCATACTTTCTTAATAAAAACCATTCATAAGATATTTCAAAATTATAAAAAAAGGCCATTGGTGAACATTCCTCAAAATGTGGGACCAAATGAACACTATAATAATAAAGTTATCCATAAAGTCAAACAAAAATGGCATTGGAACCCTTTTGGTCACATAGGGGATGAGATTTCAAAAAACACAAAAAAAAATACATTGGGCTTCAATGAAGCATGAAACTCAATTTAATAACAATTTTGGTGTTAAATTAAGTTTGCCCTATCCTTTATTTTCTTAAATGTTTTCAACCAGTCACTGTTGTTAATACATGTACTCTAGTTATAAATGTTTTCAAACATGGTCCATTTAATCCAAAGTCTCAATATTTCACACCTTTATTTAATAAAATTTCATGATTTTGCATCCAACATCCAAGAAAAGATGAAGCATCAAATGAAGGGTGCAACTCACGCCCAATAGGGCATATGACTTTACAGATAGCTTTGATACCTTGGCAACTTTGACATTAATCATACTAATGTTGCATGTGTTGTTTGTTCAAGTGTGGACTTGATAATTAACACCTTTCCATATTGAAGGCTTTCCAATGGTACCAAAAGTGTGGTAAGAAGAGTGTTTGTTTGGTAGATTACAATAAAGGACTAAACAAATTTAAAAAATAAATTTAAACAAATAACAAACATGACAAAGTTAAATTAACAAATTATAAAAGATGAAAGGCCATCATAAAAGCAACCACCAACATGGTCCTATTTTAAAGAACCATCAAACTTCCTTTTTTTAAGCAAGATAAATTCAATTATAAGATGTTATGTTATCATTGAGAATGGAATATGAGTAAAAAACTCACGATAAGCCTTTGATTTCTTAGTTTTCACTTACCACCATTTGTGAAAAATAACATCATACAAGAAGTTTTTTAAGGTAAAAGAAGTCTACAAATACATGCCAACCACTATAGGAAGGTGTTCATTAAGTCTATTGCGCAACTTTGACTTCATAATTGAATGTTGAAAATGTCACTCATCCTCCAAACTCCCTAACACTTGGAGTATACCAATTTCAACTAGTTTAAAATACTATGGCACAAAGTTTAACAATACCCTAACATTGGATGGTTACATTTTTGAACTCATTTGGCACTACATAGGTTCCATGCACAACAATAGATATGTTGATTATCTATTTTCACATGTTTAGAAAAATTCAAATTAACACATACATATATACTTTAAGTTTAAAACCATAACCACAATATTCATATTTCAGTGAAAAACCACACATTCAATAACAAAAAAATCAACAGAAGGAAAAATATATGTAGGATAGTATTTTGTCTCAAGTCACTTCCCATGAGGCATTAATGATTACTTCATCAACATAATAAGAACATGCCAACACATTCAAACTATGTTCATGCAAATGCATAATTGGATGATGTGTTCCTCTATGTTCATTGACCCATCCATCCACCAACCCTCTCCTCCTTTTGTGAACAAAATCAATTTTTGCACATTAACATTAACATGTAAATTGAATAAAGGAACAATTCTCACCACCATATATAATTACATACTATAGTGCCTAAATTTTTATTTTCCTAGGTTTGGGTTACTATAATTTTAACAAAAAATGTTGTGGTTAATCATAACCATGGGGGGAGGGGGCTAGGGGAAGGTTGGAAAAGGAACACACATGATTGTTAGATTAGTGTGGATACCCAATAGCAAAAAATCATTAAATTGTATTGTTACTTTCAGCATTTGTGAGACATTTATGTAAAGATTTCCACATAAAAAGTTGCAAACATTGAAATTGGCTTAAATTACTATGTTGCTATCAACATCATTAACAATGTGATGAAATTTGTTGACCAATAGAACACAACTTTAACAAATGGAAGCATGTTGATTATTTACACATGACAATTGTTGGCAATAAACAATGTAACTCACTATAACATCAACATTCATTGAACCATTTCTAAATAATTGAAAATCAATTTCAAAATGCCAAAATCTTTGTAAGAAATGGTCATGGCACAAGCCAAAAACAAAAACAAACATTCCAATGTAATTTTATCACTAAAATTTGTAAATATGTTTCTTTGGTTTTAGTAAACGTTTTTCAAAGCCTAAAAATTTGCAATTCATGTGGTGGTTCATATAATGGATGGACTTTCCATAGGAATGATTTTTAGCAAACATTGGTTCTAATTAGCTAATATTGGTGAATCAGCAAGGTTAAAAGCTCATAACATCAAACATACCCTAGTCCCAAAAATTGAATACAAAAACACTTTAAAAAAGGAAGAGCAATAATTACTTAACAAAACATAATAGGCATACAATGTATTATATTACATGGAAGGATGACATGATCTTAAAAAATGTTTAAGTGCAATATGATAACTAATTTTCTATTCTTTACAATCAATCATGTCAATTTATTTTCAAATAAAAATTTGAAAAATACAAACACCAATGTTGTTAAAACAAACCATTAAATGCGTTAATCCACAAATGTGATAAAGATTGTAAAAACTACATGAACTGACTTTGAAAAATATCCATGTTGTCTTCATTTGAGGTTTGGGTTGTAATCTTGCCTTCATTAATAGGTCTAACATCTAGAGAATGAGGTTATCTCCAAGAAACTAATTATATACAATTGAAAAATGCAAAGTAAGACCCAACTTGATTAGTGTGTTTGGTGCCAAATCATTAATAATTGTGCTTGAAGCCAATTGCAAAGATTTTAAGTCATGACACAACATCCATTTGAATCACAACATGTGCCAAAAAGAGAAATGATAACCCAAGTGTTATATATATATCCCAATGTAAAGACAAAGTTGGAAACCAACAAAAAAGTTTGATTGATATCCTTCCCCAAAGACAAACAAAATAGAAAGAAAATAAATGATAGAACAAAATGTAAACAAAAATAAAATGCAACAAACTATATGAAAAATGTAAAGTTAGCAAGTAAAAAAATTGATTATTGAAGGGAAGGATAATGTAGTTTTTTGTCTAAAATTTTAAAATCCATTGCATGGTTCCCACTCAGTTCCAACACAACAAATGTAACCATTTTTAGCATTCAATAGTTTGTGAATGAAGTGCCCATTGCAAGTGAAAACATGTGCATTCTCTTTGAAGTTCCACCATTTTCTCACATAATAATTCAAGCTTAAATTCTTGACCACATTTTCTAATTCACATATTAATTGCACAATGTATTAATTCCCACATGGTGAGAAACAAAAAAATCACAATGGAGGTTGGTGGTGAAGCAACAAGGTTTAGTGATGGATGAAGGAATTACAATGCAAAACACAAGTGATGAAAGCTTAAAAACAAGATAATCTTATGGTGACAAAAAAAAAAGATGATAGATTTACATTAGTGAATGGAGTAAGAGGATGGATGACAATGGAAAAATAACAATCCAAGTGTTGTAGCCCCAATGATGGACAAAAAGGTCTTCAAGCATTTGATGAAAAAATAACAACAAAACATTGATGGTCCTTGGCCATTTTCATAATATTATTGACTATCTTAAGCCTTAAAGTAGATGCAACTTGGTGAATTTACTTTATTTTTTAAAAAATTCTAAAAGGGATTTCTTGGGGCCCTAGGGGCTTGTCACATTTAAGCTATAATTTGCTAGTAAAAAAAAGGTTTTCACAAGTTTTTCAATCTTTAGAAAGTTCATGAAACATTGTTTATCTATTTGAACATTTGAACTATTGTTGGGTGGATATTAAGTTGGAACCCTATCTAATATAGACTAATACAAATCCTAGTATAGAAAAACCAACTGATTGGTATGACCTCCATTGAATACCAATTTCATACTAATATTTATGAAGTAGGGATTTGAAATAATACCAATTTAATATTGAAGTTATATCAATCTCAATATTAAATATATACCTACCACATAGCAACCTTGGACCCTAATACCAAAATTGGTATTAGATATACAAATTATGTAGCAATATACAAATTATTAATTCGTACACCTTGCTGCATAATTTTTCATGTTCTACAAACAAACCATTATTTAATTTGTTATGCATGTTTTGTTATCCTCATAAAATTTGAACCCAACACCTTTTCATAAAAAAAGAATACTGACCAATAGCATAGATTTGAAATAAAATTGAAAAACATTGTTTTTAAAAATAAAAAGTAACATAGTTGTAGGGTCAAAATAATCAAACTCTACAAAAAAACTAAGCAGTTAAACATTGTTATCATTTGTTGTGTCGGTGTTAACCTAATTTTTCATTATGTATATAGTAATTGGTTGTACCAATTGGTAATTGGTGAAACAATGTTATTTTGTGAACTATTTTAGCTATAATTAACAAGTTTTTAAAATAATTAATCTACTAAATTAACCAATAGTAGGTGTTAGGGTAACCAGTAACCAATCTATTACAATAATTGGTTGTTGGTAAAACATGTTGTTTTTAAACATGTGGCCAATAGTTATTGTAGTTTATTTTGGGTGATTTGATGATTGTTGTACCAACTAATGACTATTTAACTTAAAACAACATTATGTTTGGTATAAATAAAAAGATTAAAGGATGATGAACAACTTTTTGAACCACTCATTTGTTTTAACTTTTGGGTTTTATTTTTGAACAAGTTTTCATTTTTGAACCTTGAAGCTTTTATTTTTTAGTCTAATTTAGAAAATTCATTTTAGTTTTGTTTGTTGTTATTTGTGAATAAACATTTATACCTTATGTTTTTGTTTTTCATGTTCTACAAATCTAAAATAACTCATCTGTTGATGTTATTTGTAAACCATATATGTAAACATAGAAAAGGGAAAATTTTAATCTAAAGGTATAGAAAATGCCCTTAACATTTGGCAACCATGCAATGAAACAAAATTGAAGATTTTATAATCTTTGGTTTCAACAAAAAAATATTTTGTTTTTTTTTTCATTTTTTGTTTGGATTTGTACTAGTTTGAGTAGGTTTTAAGAATGTTTTGTGATTTGATAGTTCTGATTTTTGCAAACTATTAGTTGAAGATTTCTAGATATTTACATGTTTGTTTTTTAATTTTTAGAACAACCTATTGATATAAAAAAATTTGAATTAACATTTGTTTCAAATTAATGAAATATGTCAAAAATAGTCACAAGGGGCCTTCGAAGGCAATTATGATTATAAGCACCACAACAACCTATTCATGACACAGTTTAACCATAAGAATAATCACATTCACAAGTTGAAGGAATTCAACTTGTTGATGCTCCTAACAATGAACTTCAACAACCAGTTATGGCATATTCACCTCTTCATTAGATACCAGTTGAACAAGAGGAAAAAAAGGAGTCACAAGTACCTTTGATTAGCCATTTTTTAACACCTTAGTAATTGTCCCAACAACGGAGGCCAAACACATAACCAGGTGGACAAAACACCACACTTATTCAACATGTTGATGAAATAACCTTTTCATGATAAAAATGGCAATTTGCAACACCCGATTACTACATTCCTAGAGCTACTATACCATCTCAATTAACACTGGTTGTTGGGTACTACACATTTGAACCGATTCATCTTTTAAATCCAACCACAACATATTCATAATTGGAGCATAATCAACTTTTACGCTAGTTGGAATAACTATGCAACCTAAAACAAAGACCTTCACACCGATGTAATTCTCAACCACATGTAGAACCAATGGAAGTAGTCGTAGTATTTGTTGTTATTCGACAAACACAACCACTTAATCAAACTATTTGCTCGAGTGTACCTATTATGGGAATCGTTGAACAACCACCTGTTCAGTGAAGTATATTAGTTACAAATGCACAACCTATTGTTGAAATTGCATTAACATGTGCATATTAACATGTTGGACATGAGTTCAAGGATCGTCCCTTTGTGGATGATAAACTTAAGTCATTGATGAAAAAATAATTCATAACTTCTTTACAACCTACTATATCGAACACACCAATGACACATGTTGGTGTACTTATGTAATAAATCTGGCCATAGCCGGGTTCTATCACTAATTCAACACCAGTTAATCAACACCTAGGTTGGTAACAACATGTTAGCCCATTGATAACAAGATAACCTAAAGTTATACCTTATCCACCATACCCAATGTGGTATAACACATTACCATCTTTTATACCCGTGGATTTTAACATGTACTCTGCATATTCTTCATGAATCAAAGGATATGATCCATTGATTTCTAGAATAAAGGAAAGATATGCAACCAATGCTACTCAACTAGAACCAGTGCCACCTATTGAGTAATTGGAGCAAACTCATTATCTTGTTAAAGTGCCAACTTCTGGACTAGAACAATTCATTATAGTTCCAAGAGGTGTAAATGTTTAATAAACAACAACAACAAACTCTACCTATCAACATACTTGTTGGCATTAGACTGCATGTCTATGGTAATGGTGTTCCACTTTAGTAACCAAAAAGGGCTAATTTACATCGACAGTCAAGTGGAAAACCACCTAGAGGTTTGCCTAATCGAAGATTGCCAAGAGGAAGATCATTTGATTGAGACCCATTTGGAGGACCGCCACTTGATTTACCTATTGGACTTTACAAATGGTCGGCACCTAATCCAAGAATATTCATGCCATCGTGGTATCCACCAGTTACAATTTGATCTAAACCAACCAATAAATTCCCATACCAAAAACTACAATATCCAAGATACATGAAGGATATTAATCCTAATCCTCACATTAGATTTTTCAAGAAGGAAGCAGAGCCAATGGGCAGACTGTGGAGCTAGCTGATATCATCAACTTGTTTGGTTTCATTTTATAAGAAAATATCTTAGAGCAGGGCAAAAACTTTGTACAAAATTATCCCAATTCCACCTTTGAGGAGTTGGAACAAACATTTCGTAAATGTTTTTTAAATGTGAAAAATGACGAAGAAATCTATATGCAATTGAGGAATTTACAACAAGTTGGCAAATGGGTAGAAGTCCATTACAAATGTTTACTAAAACATGCTAATTGTTTATAAGTCAAAGTTATTGATGTTTCCTTTACCATAATTTTCAAAACAAGTTTGCATCCATACTTCAAATTAGCAACAACAAATATGACAAGGGATACCCTTATCAAACAAAAAAAAACTATAATATCTGTGAAGAAAGTGGACCAATCATAGCAAATTACACTGTTTTAATAACTCAACCAAAGTCCAAATTAGTTGCACAATCGATAATCAATTATACTATTGTTAAGCAACCAATAACTTGTTCAAATTGTGGTAAAACAATTCGTGCCAAAGAAACTTGTAACAACAAGAAGATAGAAAAACCTTTAGTACCTTTTGTATCCACAAAAATTGTTAAACCGGTAGCTGAAGTAATTACATAACTTGTTAAAGTTAGAGTGCCATTGAGATATCCATGTATTATTTATTCTAATTATGAACATCGTACACTTGATTGTCCTAGAAAGAAAAAAGTTCAGAACATGTTTTGAACTAAACCAACCATTACTACCACTATAATAATAAAAACCTTTAAACTTAATAATGTACTAGTAAATGTAGTTATTGTTGTCACCAAATGTAACCAAGTGCCGAATAATGAAATGTTCATAAAATGTGAACTGGTGAAGGCAAAAACAACGGTTGATTAACAAACAAAGAACATATGCATGATTATTTTGTCCATAGTATCAAGGACTTATAGGGGAATGATTCAACATCACAAGCACCCATTAATTGAAACAAACCACTTCATTTAAATTGGAAAACTTTACCAAAACCAGTAAATCAATTAATGATTAGTAAGCAACCTATTCATTTGACTACACAAACAACATCACCAAAGAAGACTTTGGAGGAGATTTTGAGAGACATTAACACTTAAGTTTTGGAGACTAAGTATGTGATCAACTTAAGGCAACTCTTGAAAATTATGCTAGACATCAAGCAATACATTAATTGATTAAGTTTGTTTAACTAATGCAATGAACTTATTCATCCTAAACATGCACGTCTGATAGTGGCTATTGACCATTAGATGGTAATGATTCAAGTTTAGGTTGGTTAAAAAATTATTGATAATGTGCTAATTGATGGAGGTTCTAGAATAAACATCATTACTGAGAACCTAAAAGTATAATTAGGTCTATCAAAACCTAACTCGTCACCTTACAACTTGCATATGGCAAATCAAACCATAGCCAAACCACTTGGTCTTATTAGGGATCTAAAAATATTTGTTCATAGTATTTCCTACACAATTACATTTATTGTTATTAATAGGTTTGTTTTAGATTCTAGTTATTCAATGTTGTTAGGACGCCCATGGTTGAGAGATGCAAAAGTATCCCATGATTAAGGAACCAATACTATTACTATACAAGGAACATGTATAGTGAAAACCATACTTGTGACTAAGAAAATTGGTGTTTAAACCAAAAGACCAGAAGTCCTAGTATGTTATCATTCCCATTTTGGAATATGTTATGAAAAGCAAGATGTGATGTTTGCCACTAACTTAGACTTATTTTCAATAGGAACCATAAAAATGCTTACTCGTATTGAATCAATTTCTAAACCAGTCTTCATATTAGATATTAATATAACAAAACTAGTCCCAAAACAACATGTTGAATTGGTATGTGTTTTAGTTGTTAACTTAGCTATACCACTCGACATTGTCAAATAACATCTACTTGAGACCTTTTTCCATCCAGAAGTGGGGGAGATGATTATTGATGAAACACTTGTTTGGGAGTGAATACAAGATCTAACCATAATCGATTGAATAATAACTAAGGATGAACAACTAACCAAAGTCAATTTGGGCACCAAGGAGAATGTGCAACATGTGAAAGTGAATGTTTCATTTAAATTAGTTGTCATATAATAGTTGATTAAGCTTCTAAAAGAGTTCAAAGATGTTTTTACATGGACATATAAAGACATGAAGGGTATTCCACCCAAGATTATTCACCATAGGATTGAATTGGATACCATAGTATCACTTGTTCATTAAACAAGGTGCCGGTTGAATCTTAATTATGTTAGTATCGTCAAGCAAAACATAGACAAGTTACTTGATATTGGTTTCATCAAACTAGTTGAGGAAGCAACCTCATGGCTATCACCAATGGTGGTTGTTCCTAATAATAATGGGAAATTGAAAATTTATGACGATTTCAAGAAGTTCAAAGTATCAACAAAGAAGGACCTTTATTCGTTGCCTTTCACAGACGAGGTCATTAACATAATTACTGAGCATGAAATTTATACCTTTCTAAATGAAGTTTTAGGATATCATCAAATATCAATTGCACTAGAAAACCAATAAAAAACCACCTTTGTGATAAATTGGGGGGCTTTTGTTTGGGTTGTGATGCCATTTGTGTCAAAAATGGATTGCCCATTTATCAAAGGGTTGTAACCAAAGCCTTTTGTGAGTACATTAATGTATTTATGAATTTTTTTTTTGATGATTCTAAGTTTTCAGTGACTTGTCAACTCACCTCGAGGAATTTAGAAAATGTTTTCTTAAGTGTAAAGAGTTTGGTATTAGTTTGAACCTAGACAAGTGTGCATTCATGGTGTTTTCAAGAACCATCCTAGGTTTTTATAATGTCCAAAGAAGGCAAAGTGATGGATCTTAAAAAGGTTGACACCTTAGTAAACATGCCAATACCTACTACGCCCCAAAAGATCCAAATTTTCAATGAGATGGCATTGTTTTACAAGTGTTTTATCAAAAACTTTGTTTCCATCATGTCACCAATCACCAAACAGCTTGAGAAGTTTGAAATTTTTGAATGGATTGAAATATGTCAAAATGCTTGGGAGGAGATTAAGATTTAATATGTATAAACACCTATTTTGATCAATCCAAATTGGGAGCTTGAGTTTCACGTTCATATAGATGCATTTCAACTAGCAGTAAGAACCATACTTGCCTAAACCCATTTGGTTATGTATGCATTTAAATTATTAAATTCAATAGAAAAAAATTATACCACTACTGAGAAGGAAGGCCTAGCTATGGTCTAGGCCCTACACAAATTTAGACATTATTTACTAGGTAACTAGTTTGTATTTTATGTTGACCACATTGCCCTTGTGTACCTAGTTAACAAGCCACAAGTTTCTAGCAAAATAGCTAGTGGTTATTATTATTTTTGGAATATGATTTCAAGATTGTGTATAAGTTTGGTAGATCTCATCTAATGGCAAATGCATTGAGTAGATTTCCCAGCTAAGTAAAAATGGTCGGTGTAGGTCTAATTAAACCATTGAAGTTCACTTGTTCACATTACAACCATAGTGGTTATAAAGTATCTATGATTACCTATTAGAGGGGATGATGCCATAACAATTTACTACTTCACAGAAACATTACTTAGCTCAAAGAGCTAAGTCATTTGTGTTAAAAACATAGTACTTTACAGATTTGGACAAAACAACATGTTCCATTGTGTTCTACAACCAGAACATGTGCCAATTGTACTACAATAATTACATAGTGGAATTGATGGAGGACATTTATCCTTAACATCACTATGAGGAAGATTTTTTATGTTGGTTATTAGTGGCCAACCATGAACAAAGATGTTCATGAATTATGTTGAACATGTGACCTATGTTAGAAAACGGGTAACCTGTTAGCACAGAATATGGCAAATTTAATTACTATTTTGCTTGAATAACCTTTTCAAAAATGGGGAAATTAGATTTCATTGGACCCATCAAATCGTGCGAATCACTACTCAAGCAACCAATCCATTTTAGTTGCCATTGATTATGCTACTAAATGGATGGAGGTGAAAGCTTTGTGCACCAACATAGTTATTGTTACTGCGAAGTTTCTATATGACCACATTCTCACCCAATTTGGTTGTCCACTTACTATTGTGACAAATCAAGGTACTCGTTTTATTTACGATGTGACTCGTTATCTAATTAATCATTTTATCCTAGGATATACCAGCTCTATTATCTATTATCCACAAGGGAATGAACAAGTTAAATCTATTAATAAGGTCTTCGAAACATTGTTCACAAAACTAATGAATGAAAACCAAAATGACTAGGATGAGCCCCTATCCACAATTTTATTTTCTTATAGAATTGCTTTCAAGGTTGGAACCATTCACACTCCATTTCAACTTGCTTATGGATTACACCTGCTACTACCTATGAAATATTTATTACCATCCAATCCAGGACAAATCCATCATCCAACACCTATTAGAGTTTTAACTAGTTGCCTATCAAAACTAGAGAAACTCTAAGAGAATTGGTTTGTAGCACAAGACATGGTAGTTTCTAACCAATGGAATTAATCATTATGGTCCCAAAATTGGTACGTTGAGATTAAATACCAGTTTGGAAATTACGTTTTATGGTTTTTAGGGGATGTCAAAGCACATTCCCTTAAATTTCAGAAATGATGGTTTGGACCTTATAGGATCCAATATTGTTTACTTAACAATACAATGATATTAGTGACCATTAACAAATTTGATCATAATCTAGTATTGGTTAACATCAACAAGCTGAAACCTTATAGGTTTGTAGAGGGTCACACATTTCAACCTATTCTAGTTAAACCTAATATTTATTACCAAAAAAAAAATTGAGACAAACCATTTTGGTAACCTATTTACTAAGGAACCGGTTAAGACAAATGATTCTATTAATGGTTGAACTGGTTGAAAAAGTACCTATTAGCCTTATTCCTATGCAAATTAATGATGTTTCAATTAACCTAGTTATAGGTGTCAATTTCTTAGAGAAAATTTGCCCTAAAGGTCACATTGTTTTCCAAGCGTTGCCACCTTTCACGTTGTGGCTATAGTACAAAGAACTGGCAATGTACATTTTAATGTGTATTTTCATTCTTGTGTTTTTGAACCTCTTATACTATTTTATTGTTATGAGATGAAGAAATATGCACCTTAAACCAATTAAGAGGGAGAATGAGTAAGCGAGAAACTGAACTACGAAAACAAAAAAAAAGAAAGAGAAGAAAGGGAGTTGTAGAGAATTAACGAAAAAGTTTTTAGAGCAACTGGAGCAATGTATATTGAATTGTTTGCATCAAGGCCGCTTCTTGCATTTCAAAAGAGTAGTGATAATTCTAGAAAAGAGACGTAGAAAGAAAGATTTTTGAAGTTCTACAACATGTTACCACCGTGGGAGGATTTGAAGAAACATTGTAAGGTCTTTAAAAAGTTTTTTCACCACTTGCATTTACAGTTATTATTATTAGTGATTCTAAGGAGGAAGAAATTGAAGTTAGAATTATAGAGCCAAAAACATTTCAACTTGTTGGACTTGAGCACTCGGCAAACTTTTCATTTAAACTGATTCCAGAAGGGTTCTTTGAGGTTGAACTTGATTTGCCTAACATACCTACCCCACCAAACTATGGTTTAAGTGCATGATGAGACACAAGGGGAAGGAGACAATGGAGAAGGGTGATTCACCCACCAAAATGACTCGAAAGCAAGCACCTACTAAAGGGACAAAAATCCAAAAGATGTTATAATGGATCTAGATGGGATCCAAAGTGTGATAGTGGGCATAACAAGTTGGTTTAGGTGGCTTGTTTGTTGTTCACTAAACAATTCCACTGGTAGACTTGTTAGAAGAATTTTTACACATTTGGGAAGATGGACAAATTCAAGCAATCATTTGTGGTGAGAAGATCACCATCAATCAAACATTGATAATTTAACAGTTTGGAATAAGTGTTGAAGGAACGATTGATGCAATGAATGCATTGGTCAAAGAAGCACATGTTGTTTTTAATAACATAATTGGATCAAATGCATTTGTAAACAAAGAGTAATGGAATGTGATTTGGATGAAGGAGTACCATGTTAAATTTGTAACAATCCTACAAATCATCTACCAAGGAGAAAGATTAACTTACTTTAACAACTAGATAGCCATTACTGTCGATTTGGCTAATAGGGGGAAGAAAATCAATTAATGTTCCATCATGTTGACACATATGTCCATAGAGTTGACCTAGTGGATAGATCACCAAAAAAATTACAATAGGATTGGTAGCGACTAATAAAAAAATAGTTATTTGTTATTTGGGATTAATGATAGAGGTTTGTTTAAGGCATTGGTTCTTAATCTTGGATGAAAACACACTTGTTGACTTTCCAAAACCATAACCAGTTCAGGAGAAAGAGAAAAAACAAGTTGCTAGTGAGTAGTCAAAAGAACCTTTTCTTGAGATTGTCACTAAGGAATGATTTATCAACAAGTGTCGACCGGTGTGTTTTGCTAATTACCACCATAATCAATGCAATAGTCTCACAAGTTGAAAATATGGACTCAACCATCAACACCTAGGGACTAGTTGAATACAAAGCCAACTAGATCTCCACTAAAGAAAAAACCACGCACTCACTAATGAATGTTGATTATGGAGGGAAGAGATGAAGAGATGGAGGCTAATGTTACTGCTCAACAAGATGATGATTCAATATGGACAGAAAGTGATCGAGTCATGGAGGACACAAGCAAACAAGACTTTGAATAGGTAATAAACAAAAAGCCTTCACTTGTTCAAGAAAATTTTGCTCCTACAAAACAAGTTAGCAACTTATTGCTAACACATATTGAACCTATTCAACTGGTTTAATTTAAACTTGTTTACATTTTCCTAAGACATCTACAACTTATGCACAACATGAGAGTCTTAAACGTGTTACACTTTTCTTTGAACAAACAACCTTAGTAGCCCAAATTTGGCCTTAGATAGTAGATAGCCTTATTAATTTGAAAACTAGGTACAATTTTGCTAAAAACCTATTAAAGGACATAAACAATTAACTATAGGCTCTTTTCCTATAATTAATTAGCAACAAATAAGCGTTGCAAAACAGGGACAAGGAATTAGCTACTATAAAAGTTTAGATCCTTAGATTGCAAATTGAGAATAAACACATGGTTGCTAAAGGCACTGAAGCTAAAAAGGTAATAAAAAATGTTGAAACACTACAACAACAATACAATGAGTTGAACCATCTAGCCCGTTTTGAAAGCCAAAATGATTTTAAGGCCTTACAAACTGACCATGTTTGGTTAACAAGAGATTATGGCAAGATGGAGGTTGTTAATGTTCAATAGGAGTGAACCATTGTGGATTTAGACAATATTTGTATACAACAACAAGAATAGTTGATAAAGGTCAACATGGAGATGGAAAATCGTACTCATGAGCTTCGAGTACAGATTCAGGAATTGAAGAGTGAATTGGAGACATTTCGTTAATCACTTGGTAAAGTTTTTCAAACCACCTACATGGACAACCGGTTGAAGGAGTTCGAAGAATTGCTATTGGATAATGTTTTGTTCAAAGTGCAAAACCAAACCTGAGTGGACAAGAATCCAAAATGGAAGAAATGGTGGCAAATGATACATGAGATCACGGATGAACAAATCCAAGACAACTTGGAAATGGTTCGTGTGAATGAGGACACCTACTTGAATGAATTAGTCACATACTAGTTGAAATTCAAAGGTTATGCATATGATTGGTTAAGTGCCAAACTAATTGAAGTACATGTCGAAATTTCCCAGAGGATTTTATTTGTGCAACCAACATTTGCAGGTCTGAGTTCTCGAAATGAACTAGTTATGACCACCATGAAGGAGCTAGTACTAAATAGAGGAGGAGCTGAAATCACCATTGTTTCTTGCATTTTGTTTCTGACCATTAAACTTGTGGAAGTATTTGTTGTAGTTGTTAGTACTTAGGTAGAAAAGTTGAAAGAACATGTTACTCCCAAACATGTACCAATATGCATTCATAAAATGTAAAACACTTTTTAGGCTAGCTACCGTAAGGGGTTATGAGTAAGGTAAGGCATTAAGGTGGGGGCATTCCCAAGATAAGGGGATTAAAATTTTTGATTTAAAATCAAACTAGTGTGGCCTGTGCTATTAGCCCAAGTGTTACCATGTCCTAAACTGATTTTTCCTTCCAAAAACTAGTTTTTTGGAATTTATTTGAATTTTCAATAGAAGAAACCACTTAAAAATCAATATCTCCCATATTTTGAATCCAAACATTATCATGATGTGCAAGAGGGGAAGGATCTTAGGAATAAAATCTTTCTCACTTTTAAAGTGTACACACAAGATTTTTTCTCTTTTCTATCAGTGATATTATGGATAGAAGGTGCTTTTTAAATACATTAAAAAGAATTTATTAGTGTTTTATTATCTATATTTTATAATTTATTTTTTGACATAACGTGTATATATTAAATAAATTATACTCAATTTTGTTGGTAATATGGGAATGTAATCATTTTAATGAAAAATATTTCCAACAAAAAAAACTCAATAATACCATCCATGAGTAAATAGTGCAATATATTTTTGTGAATTTTTATTATTTTGATATTTAATATCATAATTAAAAATAAAAATAAAATAGCAATGACTCCTAGAGAAGACATTTAAGGTTTCACTTGTAAAACTTCTAAGGTTCTTGCCCATGTTTAGTCAAACAAATTGCCTCCTTCACAAGGGCTTAAACAAACCTTGGAAGCCTTTCTAGTTGTGATGGTGTTTTATTTACACAATCATCTTCCATTAACTTATTAAGTCATTCATTTTCGGTCCATTTGGTGATCATCATCATTTTACTAGTATTTGTTTTTCCGTGTATTTGGGTTCTTTTGGAATATAACTTTAGGAAATAAGTTTCAAAATGTGCTTTGAAAAACACTTTGTTTAACTTGCATATTTTGAAATTAAATGTTGGAGGAAAAAACCAATATTTGAAAATAGTATTTGTTTGGGAATTATTGTTTCTTCTTTGGGGGAAGCACTTTTTGGGTTGGTGGCCGCATGGGAATGAATATTTGAGAACTTTTGCAATAACTTTTGAAATGTTCTCTATGCATGCATGATGTGAGGATTGCAAACCTTCAAGAAACAACTTTGGGGGCTTCCGTGGTTTTTTGGGTTTGAAATGTTGAGAATATCATTAACTAAAGTGTCATTCCATGTAATTACATCAAGGGTCGTATTTTGGTGATGTATCTACATTATTTCCTAATTATTCATAATGGGTTGTATGATTTGAAATTTTATTTAATTTTTTTGGGACTAAGTATCTTGCAACAATGTGAAGAAAATGCATTCAACTAATTCTATAAAACCTTCCAACTTGTGTTCACATATTTACTCTCATGTTTTAACTTTCCTTACTAAAATTATTATTTTTTATCAAACATGATCAAGTCATGATGCCAACACTTTCATCTTGATCTAAGAACAATTGAATCCTTAGAACTTTGGTCAATTGGTGTTTAATTGCCATAATTAATTCTTTTTGTTCCTTTACTACACATTGCAAAAATTTCACAACATACACATTTCACATCACAACCTTTGAAAGTAAAAGTAAGAGTCATTTAATTCACTAATTCAAAGTGAGCAAAACAAGAAAACATAGATTGATAGAGAAGCAACAAAGATGCCCAAATGAACAGGACCACAAGAAGACATTTCATGGGTAAAGAGAATGAAAAGAACTCATCTTTGCAAACCATAAATAATATACCCTATGCAATCATGAATTACGAATGAAAATTAATTTCTATTGGCACACAAAGTGTAATAACAAATTTATTGCTAAAGTTGCCCCTTTATATCCTTTGCTCCTATATTGGAATCACCTCTAGGAATTCTTTTTTGATAATATTTTCTCATTATTTTTCAAGTCAAATTACCACATGCCACTTTACGAGTTATTGTGAGCTTAATTCAAACATATGCACACCATATTAAACATCATGTATGGTTGTCGACACAACAAAGGAAATAGTGTCCCATTCAAATTTTGGGCCACTTACTTTCTTTTTCTAAAATTGTGCACAACTTTGGTGATGTTGTTTTTACCAACATGCCCTTCATGCATTCATTGGAATGTAATGCATTTGTCTTGAGTTAAAAAAGTGAACCATCTACTAATCTTAAGGTGCATTCTCACTTAGTATTAAGTCTCATAACATGGTCAAGCTATTCATGTAGGAAATAAACCTATTTAACATGAAGATTTTATGTTAAGTTAACATTCACTTAATCACCCATCTAACATTGGGTGCCACCTAAGATGCCACCTAGATTTTCACTTAACACTGACTTAACATTATGTGTGAATGCACTTTTAGGTGATTTGAAGCTTTTGAATCAACAAGCCCTTTCAATTGCCTTGAAATGCAGTTATGCAAGTGCAGTGTCTTGACACAAGATTTAAAACTTTCCTTTGGTTGGGATTAGGGGTTTGATTTTTCAATTTCATAGTTCCTAAAGTTTGGTGAAAATTTCCAAATTTTTAGTAATTTTCTCTGAATTTTCACTCAATTTTATTTATTTTTGGTCTCAACAACACAAAAATTCTCCCCAAAATAATTGCTGGTTGGGAACAGTTTTTTCATTATATATATATATATATATATGTATATAATTTAAAAATATATATTTTTTGTGATGTTGAGAAGGTGACAATCATCCAGAAGCTGAGTTAGCCAAATTTAGCTATTAACAAAATATGAAAAATAATCCTTATATTTCTTTTGCTATCTACTTGAAACCTGCTACAGAAATCTGGCAATTTTTTATATAACTTTTTTTTTCCCCCAAAATTTAGCAAAAGTGTAAAATTCCCCACAAAAACAAAGGCTGGTCGGGATGCAAGAAGGACACACATTCCTATTCCAATGATAATCCTCAAAACGGGCAGTCAAAAAATAATAAAATCTACAAGTTGAAATTCTTAAGATTTGAGCTTTATAATAATCTCCCAAAAAAAAGGGCGAAAACTTTTTACTTTTTACTTTAGTCGTAGACACCTGTGCCGATTTTCATGATGTATTCAGTGGAAACGGGACCCATTGTTTTAGGGTTTGTGCATTCTCAACCCTAATTTCTGTCATTCGAGAGAGACGAAGTCCGTGCGGATGAGCTTGCGCGCTCGCTCGCTCGCTCGCTCCCTTGCGTTAATCATTTCGTTATTGACGCCATTGATAGTGTTGGATTTTCAGACGAGTGAGGAGTTCAAGTGTGGTCGCGCAGGTCTTGCTTTGAATTAATTGCATTCACATTTTGTGCGGAAATCATTTCATTTTGCCACTCTTGTTGTTGTCAAGCTCCCTGTTCTCCTAATGTGTTGCCTCTGACCCAATTTTGCAATGGGTGTTGCTCGCCCATTCTGTGTGTCGTCTTCCCCTGCTGGTGCTTGCCTGGGGTTATGTCGGAATGTGGTCGTTAATTCCGCGCTTACGCGCGTACAGCACCCCTGTGTTCAGAGAGTTGCTCATCATGGGCGTATTCGTTGCTTCCGTCGCAATAGGGAATTGCGGGGTTTACGAACCGCTTTGGTAGGGAGTCAGAGAGTCAGGAAATGGCGACAGGATGGTGGGGTGCGGGGAGCGGTGACGGTGAGAGCTTTGGAGGGAGGAAGCGACGATGATACTAAGGGAAGTGGCTTGAATGGAGATTTTGAATCAGAAGAAAAGGCGGAGGAGGTGGAGGAAGAGGAGAAAGGAGCTTCAAGAGAGAATGTCAGTAATTCTGCGTCGAAATTCAAACAGTCTTTCATCAGAGGTACTTCCCGGTACTATAGAGAGCTTCTGAATGTGACAAAGGAGGCAGGAGTGGACGTAGAAGAGTTGGCAGGAAGGGCGACGACGCGGTTCCAAGCTTTGAAGGAGAAGACAGGAGAAAAAACTGCAGAAGTGGTCAGAGAGATACAAGGAAGGCTCGAGGTAGGCAAGGAACAGGGCTCGAAAGCCATTGAGACAGTTCGATATGTATACTGGCCACAATTTGTAGCTTGGAATCGCTGGGAGCTATGGAAGGTAAGCCTGTTGTACTTTGTGTACACACATACAATTCTGTGTTTTCAGCATGTTTTTGAACTCTCCCTCCATGATTTAAAGCCAGAATCATCATCATGGCAAGCCTTCAACCCCAAAATCTATCTCCATGATTGTAAGCCAGAATCATCATTATGGTGAGCCTTAAACCCTAAACTCGGGATTCATGGAACACAGGACATACAGCTATGGGATGCCCAGCGTGCGGGTGCCATGGTGTTGTATGCACTACTGTTGGGAGCATCAGTTCGAGGTGGATATAATCTAGTGACAACCCCGCATGTGAGCAAAGCTACTGCCCGGAAGCTTGCTGAAGACTACATGGAGTCAATAATTCCAGAGCCTACAGAATGGAATCTCCGCAAGTGAGCTTCTCATTTCTTAATCTGTCTTTCTTTTTCTCATTCTTCTGTGAACTGTATGTACATTGAGGTTCTTAGGGTTTAGGAAATCACACATGAGAAAAGTTGGGGTGCAGGTTAAAGAAGGGGCTTTGGCGGGAGCAGATGCCTGAGGGCTTCCGTGCACAGAAATTTGTGAAAGGTCCTGATGGAGAGTACAAACGAGATCCTTCTTATGTTGGAGAAAATGCTTGGGCAGATGATGAAGATGACGATGATGAAACCCTGGAACAAATTATTGAGTCAGGAGGCTTGACGGAAGAAGAAAAAGCAGAGTTGCAGGAATTGATTGAGGAAAACAATAGAGCTAGAGGTTTGACTGAGGCTAGAGTTGGCACAAGTGATGTTGCTGATGGTGTTGAGACCAATGCAAGAGTCGGAGGCACAGACAGTAAGTCATCTCGCTGCAAGCATTTGGACAACTGGTATTTTTGTCATCTGTTCCCAGGTTGAACATTGCAGGTCATGTTGCAGTAGGCAATTCTCTCAATGTGTTGTTTTGTGCTTACTTGCAGAGTTAGATGGGGATGTAGCTACACCGACCTCAAGTGATATTCCAAAGGAAGGATCTGAGAGTCCCAACAATGCACCAAAAAAGAACTGGCAGGAGAGGCTGATGGAATGGGAAAAACTTATACAGAGAGAAAAACTTCAGGACATAAAAGATGACCAAACTAGTAAATACAAGGCTCTCCTCAACCACAGAGAAATTGAAGCAAATTTTTCTGAGGAGCAAGCGCAGAAAGAATTGCAGTCGTACAAGCAGCCTGCATTCTGGGTTGCTCGGCGCTGGTGGAAGTATCGACCAAAACTGCCCTATTTGTATTTTTTGGCAAAAGTGGAGAACTTAGAGGTCACCTACTTTTTCAAGGAGCTCACTGTTTTCAAGCAAATGAAGTTTGTCCTTTACTGTCCTATGTAAGGACCTATTGTAATGCACAATGTATCCTCTACAGTGCCTCATAAATGTCCACCTGCCATTGACTTTTGTTTCTTTCACCATTGCATTGCTTTTTCTCATCCTCAGTTCTTTGCTTGCTGGCAGGTGGAGACTGCTGTTTACAGCACAGATACAAGAAAACTTTATGTGACTATGAAAGATGGATTTCCTTCGGAATTTGTGGTGTGTCACCTTTCCACTTGAATTCGTGAGCTGCACCCTGATTGTGCCAAGTCTATGGCTGATATTCTTGTGTTGATGCTTGTCTGTGCTTAAGGTGGTCTTTGAGGTTTAAGTAGGACATCTACTGTCACACTCACTAGCATCTGCGATCTCTGTGTCCTACAGGTGGACATCCCAGTGGATCCTTATTTGTATGAGGCGCTGACAAGTTGTGGGGTTGAGACTGCTGTCCTGCCTAGAAGCAACTTTTCTTTCTATGGAAGAGCATTTCTTGCACTTATTCCAAGCATGCTCATCATTCTCTGCATCCGGGCTCTACAGTACCGTACCAAGGAGATATTTTCAGAAAAAATCTATGACCTTCTGAAAATGAATCCACATCATCTTATTCTGGTACCACCCACAAACACAACTCCATAGTTGTAGTATGATGAAAGAGCAATTTGGGTGGGATCTGTGACCTAATTTGTCCTAGTGAAACTTTCCAGAAATTTACAACTAGTTCATCATGGTTCTGTTTTGTTTGAGTCCCAACCTGATTGAAGAAGCTATGACATTACATCCAATTTGCTGATTGGTTAGCACCTGTTGGCATGTTGTTGATGGTTCAAACTTAGCCGGAGGAAGCAGCAGACAAAGCTCGGTCAGAGTACAAGGATGTGGTGGTAGGTGGTGACGTCTGGATGGTTTTAGAAGAGATTATGATGTACATGCGGAACCCCATGAAATACCACAACAAAAGAGTGAAGCTTCCGAGGGTACTTCTCTCTCAGGCTCGCATCAGATTCAATTAGCAGATCCAATCTTCAGGATGTGATGCAGACAATACTTCCAGTTGTATATCTGTAGAGAATAATCAGTGATGGTCTATTTTGAAACTCCCTTTGGGGCTTGGTCTTTGGAGCTGGAAGTTGTACTGAAGAGGGGTTTGGTTGGGTAATTCTACAGGGAATCTTAATAAGTGGGCCTCCTGGCACTGGGAAGACACTACTTGCACGTGCTATTGCAAGAGAAAGTGGGCTCCCTTTTGTTTTTGCATCTGGTGCTGAGTTTGTTGAGTCCAGCACAGGAAATGGCTCAGACAAAGTCTTTGATATATTCTTCACTGCAAGAGCCAATGTGAGCCTTGATCATCTCTACATTGTCACAAAGTAATGATCCAAATTATTGCTATGGCTAACTGAGAAACAGCTCCTGACATTTTTGGGATAGTTTTTTTGTTTAAAACAGAAACGGGGAACTTGCATAACATGGTGTGCAATGAGGGTGGCTCTGGCAGGCACCATCATTTGTTTTCATTGATGAGATAGATGCACTGGCTGGGAAGAATGTTAATGATGATGCTGAACGGAGGGCAACATTCCAGCAGCTTTTGTCAGAGCTTGATGGCGAGTATGGTTCTTTTCTCGTTCATAGATTTGTGTGGATGTCTATGTGGTGGAACCTATGGTTTTGCTTGATTTCTTCTTGACTCTGTTTTCTGTCTTGGTGAGCTGTATCTTATGCTTGACAATCATCTCCAGATGAGTAAGTTATAGCATCCCCTAGCAGGACTGATATCCGTGTTGTCCGTGTCCATTGTCAGAACTGAGATCCTAGATTTGGAAATGCAGGCCAGAGGATACAGATGTTGACAGATTCTCTTTGCGACAATCTGTGATTCTCATTTGTGCAACCAATCGTCCTGATGAGCTAGATGAGTCCTTCGTGCGGCCTGGCCGCATTGACCGGGAGATCCACATTGGACTTCCTGGGGAAAAAGAGCGCATAGCTATTTTTGGAGTGCACAGTGCAGGAAAGCGTTTGGCAAAGGATGTAGATTTCCGCAAGGTGGATGGCTTGTAGCCTTAACATTCTATCAGTAACAACAATCGGCTCTATAGCCTCCTGAGAGGCTTCAGGGAAATCTTGCTTCTTTTGTGCAAATATGTAAATCCTGTCTGAGTAGAGCTTCTATTGGAATCATCAGTCTAACAGAAATTTCTGGTTCTCATGTTTCTATTCAGCTTGTCTTTCGGACTATTGGATATTCAGGAGCAGATATTCGAAACATCATCAATGAAGCAGGGATCATGGCGGTAAGCTGAGCATACTGAAACTTTGAAGAAAGTCAGGGTTTTTTCCTCTACTACCTGATATTGTAGCCATGAGCTACAATGGAACATTCTAATTGCCTCATGAGAAGTTGTGTCTTGTACAAACAAGCAGGCTGTCAAAGTATGCTTGTTACTTGTAGATGTGGATGTTACATCCTTTTGTGTACCTTATTCTCAGGTCATCTCTTGATTTTATATCGGTTGAAGTATGAAGAATTTCTCAGTACTTATGTATAGGTATATTTGACATCTGGTTTTGTAATTTAAGGAGTAACAAACAATGCAAATATGAACCCTTTGGTGTGGAGGTTTGTGTTATGGCAGATATTTTTAAAGACATATGAATTGTCTCAAGTGTGCTCTCTTTTACCAGTTTGCTGTAAAAATGGGCTTGGGATATTCCATTTTTGTTATTCAACATAGGAACTGAAATGTTTTGCATTCACAAACTTCTTGTGAAATGCGTAGGTACGGAATAAGCATGAGGAAATAACACAGCAGGACTTCATAGCTGTACTGGATAAGCAGCTCTTTGAAGGCATGGGCATGTCCCTCACTGATGATGAGCAACTAAGATCTCAGGCAATGGTATGCTCACCACTCTGACCTGCTGCTGGCTTTTCAACACCTGAATCTGGTTCTGTAGTCATTGTGACTCAAAATCCACTCTATCTATTGGGTTTCTTGCATTGTCATAAAATAATGAGCGATTCCAATTCTTACAAAGCATCTTGGGGATGATCCATTGAATTCTTTACCCGCTTCAGTAAAAGGTTTGATTGACAGAAGGCTGGTTTGATGGGTAGATTCCGGAGGAGAACAAGAGATTGTTGGCAGCACATGAAGCTGGGCACATTCTGTTGGCCCATCTATATCCACGCTTTGATTGGCACGCCTTCAGTCATCTTCTCCCAGGAGGTTCTGTAAGTCTTGCTTAACCTCACAAACAGGCATGTGCAAATACTACTGGTGGATTCTCTAATGGACTGTATGAAGGAGCAGTCATAAGAGTGGACTATCACTCATGAAGAAAGAGCTAATGTGTGATAGACCCATGCAAGGTAATTCTTGCACTATTTTAAGTTGGTTCAGTTGTGACAGACATCAAAGTAGTTAAAGCACTGTGCTACTATGGGTCAAAAGCATTGTATCTTTTGGCTCTGTGATTGGCAATCTTTTTCAAATCCTGTTCCTTCAGGAATGCTGAAGGTCAGTCAAATATGGCTGCTTCCAATTGTGTTAGCAACTGTTTCAGTCATAGGTGGGTTGTGTGATGATTGAAAAGAGACTCTGATGGCCTGGCAGGAGCATGCATTGACGGTGTTCTACCCAAGGCAAGAAATGTTGCAGCAAGGTTACACCACAGTGGGTTATCTACGCATGCAAATGGTGGTTGCACATGGTGGTCGTTGTGCAGAGCGTGTGTTATTTGGGGAGGATGTTTCAGATGGGGGCCAAGATGACCTTGCCAAAATTACTCAGGTTTGTATCCTGTTTCCTCCATTTTTTTAACCTGGTGCAACTTCTTGTTTTGTATTCTCTAATCAATGTAGTCATGTGACATCAGATAAGGACTTGTGTAGGCTTGGTTTAAGTTGACACAGTTTCTCCTATGATACTAGTACAAAAGATGAATGCTAATACTCTTGAATTTTTGTGGTCACAAGATCTGTTAGAGAAGCAGAATTCCTGTAGATTGTGGATGCAACTCTTGGTCTTGTGAAACGTTACCCCTAACTGTCCAGCCCATACTGAGAGTGCCCTCAAAGATATGGTCTTTGTTCTTCTTGCTCATCTGCAAGCCACCCCTTCAATTATCCAAAAGATAACCTGCAAGGCAGGCAATTTTGTAGTCTGTGCAATATCATGTTTCTTTCCTGGACAGATCCCTGTATTCTGGAAAACTCAGATCCTCTCTCTCAGCAGTAAGAAAGAATCAACCTCTCCTCAACAGTAAACAAAAGATTGAATGACAAAATTTATCAAAGTGTATGTGATTGATTTGTGAATTGGTCTGGGACTGGAGCCTGGGCTGTGCAGATAGCACGTGAATTAACCATCAGCGTGTCCAACCGTCGATTGGGACTCTTCCCAACGAGGTGGCAAGAAACACTAGAAGCGCAAAAGCGGCCTGATGAAGTGGACCTTATTCCAAATTATGTGGGTGGACCTTATCCCTCTTCTTTGTTTCTGCTCTCCTCCTCCATACCACCATGCTTTGTCCAAACAGTGGTTGGGGTACTTGGCCATGGCTGCAGCATGCAACCTCCTACCAATGAAAAGACAAGTCTTTCCAGATTTTACTGCAAAATGTGTAAGTTATACTATTTGTGATCTTTTTTGTATCTGCTCCTGAACTGTGGGCCTTGCTCAAGATGTGCAGTGGGACAAGCCTGGTACAGTAATTGCCCAAATGACAACAGAGCTCTCAGAGCTGTTCACACGGGAAGTGACAAGAGTAAGTGCTACTCTACATTTTGCAGAATTGTTGTGATTTATTCATCTCCTTTTTGGACTGCTGTGCCCTGGCTTGAACAAAAACATGCAGTTTGTGGTTTTGCACTGAGAAATATCATTTTCTGGTTGGAAATGCTGTTGGGGTTATGCTTGTGCAGTACATTGATGAGACAGAAGATCAGGCCATGGAGGCATTACGAAATAATGAGCACATTCTAAGGAGACTCACTGATGAGCTTCTTGCCAGGATAAAGATCAGTGGATTTGTGAGTCTTGTTTTCTATTTCTGTTATGCAATGAGAAGGTTGTTTGTAAAGGTTTCTCTTTTGGATTAGGTTAGAATGTACTTCTGGAGATATGGTTGACTATTGAACCTGGCCAAACTTCCAGCCTTGAAGTTTGAGGAGCTCCCCATGTGGGAAAGGGGTTTCTTAGGTGGAATTAGAGCAAAATTGCTCCAATCTGGTGTAATTATTGGAAGGCGTGCATTGCATAATGTCATTGTAGGCTGCCCCATGTTGAAAGTTCCTATTGGTCAACTTAGGCTTCTCCCTGGACCAACCAATGAAAATGTGGTTTCCATGTTGTGAATATGGCTTCACTTGTGAGGTACCACTTGATCACAAGACTGGCATGGGCTTTGTATGTGGCAGGAGGCTGAGGACATCATAAGGTCAATGAATCCCATCATGCTGCCTGATCCTTTGGCAGTGCCTGAAGTTGGCTTGGGTGAAGATATGGTATGTTGTGTTTTATTCACAAGATTTGAGCTTTATGGAATGCATAAGTGCCACCTGATCAATTGACTTCTTTGGACTAACTCTGTTCTGGCAGGATACACTAGAGGTTATTGACCTGAGAAATAGGTATACTTGCAGAAAAGTCTGGTGTCTATTCTGTGGACTGGATATAATTTATGTACGAGTCTAGCTCATAGGATTTGATACTGGAAGGGGTAGGAAGGACAGGGTTAACATATGTCATTTTTTAGGTGAAGTTCACAACCACCTCAAATGTGCCTCAACTACAGATTCTCAGCAGGAACACTTAAATGTGGCTTCTTGTTTGGGCTGTGGACATGCCTGTTTCAGAGTAGATCTGTTAGGTGTACGACAGGTCCTTAAATGATGTGAACTGGGTAGTTGGTGAAAGTACATTGTCTGACTGAAATTGTTCTACTGGGTTCTTGCAGGAGAGGAAGATGGCTCCCAATGTTCCTGGTTTGTATGAAGAGATGGTTATTTATCCTGCCCCTCTCCACCGATGTTAAGAGATGCCCTGCTCCTCAATGTAAGAGTTGGCAAATTGAAAAAACTAGCTCTAGTCCAACACTTCTCATCCATTTTCAACAGATTTCAAAAGCTGAATATGCATAGTTGTTGTGGAGGCTTTACTTGCACCATGTCAAGTGCAAACTCCATGATCAGAAAAATCCAAAAGAATTTTGTAGTCTGGTGTTTTAGCTAAAGAAGCTGCTATTGATCCTGAGGGGTGCTCAACAAGCGGACCCTTTTTCTGAGAAGATGGTTCTCATTTTCTTCCTTTTAGGAACAACTAATTCTCTGAAATGACACCTTTGGCTGTTATTATCTCACTCTAGGCCCATGTACTCACAACCTTCACCATGGGGTTCCCCAATTTCCCAAGCGGTTCCCGAAGGTGTTCCCAATAGCACCTCTGTATCTTGTATGGTTACCCCAAAGGTCAACTCTCATATATATAAACTGAAAAGGTGGACCATTGGAGAGCACATGTGTTTCTATTGAGGAGTGCCCCATGTTCCAATGAATTGGCAATGGCCCAATGAATGTGGCTCCTCAAAAAAAGGGAGAAAAATGTGTGGGCTGCACCCATGAACTATAATTAATATGAATTGCACTATTATCTTACAAAATTGCACCCTCCTTGCACACACTACAAGCTTCATCAAGAAGGCCCAATTTCCCACCTAAGTTATTGGAACAATGACAAACAAACATTGACATGTGTAAGAATTTGCAATTTCATCATTCAGTGCTTTGCATCCAAGATTGATTGAATCTCCTATTTACACTCTCTTTTATCTTAGGTCTTCTTTGTTCTTGTTGCTTGTCATTTGGTAGTCATGAGTCCTCTTTACATAGGGTCTTTACCTGATTTTCGATGATTGTTTGCTTTTGTTTTATGTTTAGGTTGTGTCTACTTGTGTTCTCATTTGCCTTGTACTTTTGGTGGATGGGTTCCAATCCTTGATTTTTTATTCACAGGGTTTTTCTTTTTTACAAAATCAAGCAACAAGCTCTGGAGACCTATTATTGCTGGGTAGCAATCAGAGCTAATATAGCCACCATCCACATCCCCCCATCCACTCATGTGACATGTCTAGTGATATTTATTGTGGCAAATTTTTGCTATATAGATTGAGCAGCATTTTTGAGAGAAACTTGGACAATAATATTTTCTTACTAGCTATACTTGAGATGGAAAAAGTTAAAATTTGGTGAAAACCTGCCAAACTTCAATTCAAGAGAACAGTAGAACACAGGGTAAATGAAAGTGGAGAATGTAAGGAAGAATAAGGACCAGTGTTGGGTGGGTATTCTGAATTTTAAAAAATAACAGGTGGGTCCTGCTTTTGTTAATAAGAAAACAGAGAACCGTTGAGGTTCAGGTCTCTTTTTTTAAAACGACTTGCAAAGAACCGCCCAGTTCTATGTGTTTGAAAATTGAAGTTCTTAAGTATGAACCATCGGTGTGTGGATATTGGACTTGCGGCCAAACCCCTGCTGGTTCTTTGATAGGATATATAAAAGTATATATCCAATGGATGACTGCTTAGTGAAACCCCCACCCTCAGCTCTGACAGGGTAAGTCCTGAAAACCTCATACCCGGCCCTTGCTCTGACCCGTCAATTAAAAATTTGAAAGATCCAGGCTCCCCTCTACCTCAGCATCAAAAGCAGCCAAGGTTCTTTCAATGAAACATGGATTGCAACAAGTTTAAATCATGGCATTGTCAAGGTTCTTGGAATGAAACCCAACCTGTGCGGGATTTGAAGTCTGTTAATTTTTTAAGGAGGTTTAGGATTTTTTTTTTAGTTTTTCGAGTTTGAGGTTTGAGTGCAATGGAGAAAGTAGAAAGCATAACTGGTAGTTGCAAATTTGGACTTAGATCTGTTCTTGAATGTGACTTTGAAACAACAAGGGTGAGTGCCATCTACATTAACACTCCCCTAGACACTTTTACTCCAGCTTGTATTCAAGTATGGCAAGTGCATTAGATGAAGGTGAGAATTTTTATTTTTAAGTTTGTGTTTTGTATTTTGTTGTCTCTCATCTCTCATCTTTTGTGCATCATGTGTCTTGTTGGCCTGTCTTTCTTCTTCTTTTCAACAAGCTCAAGGTGTGATATGTAACTACATGTTTTTTTGCACTTCACTTCCATTGTCACCATCTATGCATGTATGTCCATCATCTTGGATTGCCACTAGCTTAGCTTACTACTTGCAAATTTTTTGTCTCTCCCTCTGACCCTGATTCTTTGTTGTTACTACTCGCAACTCTTTACTTCCTCCTTCTAACCCTGATTCCTTGTTGCTAACTACTTGTGAATCTTTATTCTCTCCCTCTAACCCCGATTCCTTGTTGCTAGCTATTCGCAATTCCCTATTCTCTCTAATTGACTAAAGAGTTAAATGTAGAATTTGCAAATGAAGTTGAGTAATAACAATTTCCAAATCTTTCTAATGTTTCTTTTGTTCTTATTTTGTGTTCTTCACTCCACCAAAATGGGTAGAGATTCAATTTTTTTGAACTTGCTCATTTATTAGTTTTAATGTGGATCATTAAGGCTTTTTTTAATGGCTCATTTTCTATTTTGGACTTTAGACTACTTGAGATTTTATAAGGTGGTGGCTTCCCCTAAGTTCGGGTCATGGTGAATCTTGTGAGTTTGTATTTATTCGTGGTTCGTATGTGCACTAAAAGTGCTCCAACTATGCATTAACCAACTTGTTGTTTGGTTTGTGCAAGTCTTTGTGAATAATTGACCCACTTGTCACCCATCTTAGTCCCCCTCTTAAAATTACAACATTACCTTTTACCCTTGAAATGTTGTGAACCAAAAAGTGTACCCCAATTCATTATCCTTTCGCTATTTTCACCTTGGACTCACAGTTGAGTCTATCAAGGAGCTTGGGGGTGCATCAACAACAATGACATAAGCTATATCTAGTTGAATTGGTTATGATAATTCCAATTCCATTTTTTTGGGCTATGGAAATTATATTTTTCTTAAAAATCTAGCAAATGGGAAAAATCTCATAGTCGTGTCCACATCGAATTACTCACCTCCAAAATTCAATGGAAATGAGGGGGAAAAAATGCAAACAAATGGTTAAAGGCTCAAGCATATTGGCTTGAACATGGGTTGATTGAATTTGTGACCACATTTCATATGTAGCCCGATATGAAAAATGTCAACAATTTTTTTTTTTTTGGGCATACATTGTAACAACTAAATGCAAGTGTTGGTTCAAATGATTACACATTTTGTTTTTCAAGAATGAAATTAAACTAAAGCAATGTTCATATTCAAAACATGAGCCATAATAATTTCTACAAACTTGACATACTTTGGAAATGAATGAGACAATAATTACAATGCATTGATGACTTGCCAAATATTTGTAATGGCATTTGCAATGGTGGGATTAACCTTGTTAGAAACAAGACCCATTATTTTCTAACAAAAGTAGAAAATGTATTTCATTGTCAACTTGAATACACCTTGTTGAGTATCCAACTCCCACTTTGATAAAATCATATGAACCATTAGAGAAGATGTTCTCTTTGGATTGTCCACATAGATTTGGGATGCCTTTCAACACCTCCAAATGCTAAAAAAATGTCACCTAAATGTCACCTCTACATCAACTTGCAATTAATATTGAGGATAAATAATTCCCATGGCATTTAGAACTAATTGTTTTGGAAATCAAACATCCAACTCCAAAATTAATCTTCTAGTCACTTCCGCCACCCAACAATAAACACCATCAATTTGTCAAACAATGAAAAACAACCCCCACATTTGCCACATTAAACTTGGTCAAGCCAATTAAACTCCAATTCCCACCTCTACCACATTTGAAAAACCAACACTAGCATGCCCCGTAAGTAATGCTAAATTGAACTAACAATTCCCACATCTGCCACATCCTAAACATTATGAGTGATGTTGCAAGCCCAAAAAAATTACAAACCTTGTTATATGGATGTTGATTAAGGCAACAAAAAAAAACCTATTTTGTTGGTTCAAGCAATCTCACATCATGTCTCTACCATAATTTGCCACACCCATGAGTAATGTTGAATGAAATTCATAAAACTTACCCCTTGAGAAAAATTCAAAAAGGTTGAACAATTTATTTTTGGATTTAGTTTTCACTAGTTGCAGTACATGTGCAAAAACAACTTGTGTGACTAACAACACACTACATGTATCCACTTGAACGTGTGTTGTAGTTTGTGATCAATTTTGTGTGGATTTGTGCATGATCACCTTGTAACCACTCTTAAAAGGACTAGAGTTCATCATTGTTAAAGGTAAAGTTGTTATAGTATAAAGTATTAACCAACCTTTGTAGACCTTCACCAAATTGATGAAATCACATATAAAAATGTCCTTCCTTTGAACAAATTTTAGAAAGGACTACATAGTTTCCATCAATGGCAAAACACACACAAGCCCCAAGAACAAGTGTATGTTAGTGAAATGGCCCAAGTTTGCATGCCACAAACATCACATGAAATTAAAAAAATCATCTTAATTCCTTGTCAAATCTAAATAAATAAAAAATTGAAATAAAAAAATGCCACAACATTATAGGCTTAACCTTTGCCAAGTTTGGGTAGAATTATAATCAACTTGCATCACTACAAGCAAAGGACAATATATTACCATCATCCTTTTTACAAGCTCCAACATAGACATCCATAATCTTCACATTTTTTTAATGTTTTGTTTCCATTCATCTCCATGATCTAAGCCAACTTTTGAAACTCCAAGTGTTATTTTGGTGAATGGTTGAAATAACCATACATGTTAAGCACGAATGATTTAATCCTTGCAATGAAGTTCAAATCACCCAAGGATTGGATTGCCAAGTTAGTCCTATGAACAATACAACAAACACCCATTAAAAAAAGGTGCCCATGAACCTTTGATTTGCTTTGTCATTCCTATTTCCCCCCTTGAAAGACATTCATTCCATATGCTCCAAAACATAAAATATTTTTGGAAAAATCTTGCCTGGATAATGTCCCATCCTTCAATAAAACATTCATGATTATTTCAGTTGGGTTGTTAGACCCAAATCCATCAATAATTTTGTCAACACAAACTAAAATAGGCCATCTATTTGATCCATCAACCACATAGGCATGAATGCAAATCTAAGACCTAGTGTCAATTGTTGTAATTTTGTCACATGAACAAGCAATGATTTAAGCTCCTTGGATGGCTACAATAATGGTAGCTTGTATTTGATTATACATAAATTCAACAAGGATCCAACCAATTCCATTGGACCAATGCATGGTTGGATTGTTTTGGAATTTGTGAGTTCACAAACAATTCATACAAAGATTCGTATTCCAACATTGGACACCATGTGCAAGAACGTGGAACAAGGTTTTCATTTCCAAATTGTTTCACTTATAGGGCATTGCACTTATTCCAAAATTGATTTAAAGGCCCACTAGTGGTATAAACTCATAATCTTCAAGTGAATGCAATCTTTAACAATGTGTTCCCCCCACTTTGTCACCCCAAGATGTGGCAAGTTTTGCATTGCAATTTTGGGTGAAAACACATTACATTATTCATAAAATGTTGTCACAAGATAGTTTTTGCAAGATTTTGGGATTTGTAATTGGCCACATGATTAAATATAATCAACTAAAATGATAAAGGACTCAACATTACAATGTTATATAATATAACCACATTGTATGAATTCATGGATAGTTTTTGAATAACCATAACATGATGGACTTTAAAAGGAGTACCCAAAAATTTATAATAGTCCATAATCAATGAGTATGAACTCCATGCACCTTCATATAATGTTTTTTAGTGAGTAAAGAACTCAACAATAATATGATATGATAACATTGATATCAAGGAAGATTTTTTGGAATGATTTTGATGTCCAAATTTTTCTATGTACTTTGAATTATGGTCTTTTCTTATTAAATCATTTATTTAACAAAAGTTATAGTCCAGAAGCTCATCTCTCAAGTTTAAGTTCTCCATGAAGCAAACTAGAATTGAAATATTTTTTATAATAAATTTAATTGATAACTTGTAAAATGATTTGTGTGTGGTTCAAAGCATCCTACCTTTGCATTACCTTCGCAATGTTAATTTAGATTAGTATGGAGTTCCACATGTGCCTAAAAGTGTTACACATTAATGTGCTTTCACTTTTTTAAGCCCACAATGTTTTGTTAAAGTATCCCACTTGCAACCCACGATTTTTTCCTTGTTTTCAATAAGAGAACAAACCTTGCACTTCATAGTGTGGATAAATCCACCCTTTGCCACCAAATCCTCTACCCATGGCAATTTGGTTACCCACTCAATCTCGAACTTTCATGTCCTATCATATGATCAAAGGCAAGTTACATTATGGGTTAGATTGTGAGTTTGGTTAACTCCACAATTTGCTCAAGGTCAAATGATTTACAAAGGATTTCAAAAAGATTTCAAACGTGCATTAGAAAAAATTGAGTTGTGTTTACACATCTACATCTTATGCACAACTAGTCACTAGATTGGGTATAGATTTGAAAATAGGAGGCCATGTTTCACTAAGTGGTAACTTGGGCCCACTATCAAAACTATAAGATGCAAAAAAATAGTGGAATTTTACATATAGTGCAAAGGAGTGGGGAACATAGGATTTCTAAATGAATTGAAGTACTTTAGGATTGGAGAAGAATAAAACATGTTGAATAGCAATGTAACAAGGAAGAAAATGCGTACAATGAGTTACAAACACAAAGGAATTGCATACCTAATTTGCTAATTACCAAGAACACATGACCTTGTAGGTATAGGAGGAGTAGTCAAGCAAAGGAAAAAGGGGGACACAACAGGAATAATAGATCCCTAATTTGCTAATCACCAAGAACACATGACCTTGTACGTTTAGGAGGAATAATCAAGCAAATGAAAAAATAAAAAAGGGACACAAAATTGGAATTATAGACCTAATCACCTAATCATTAGGAAGTCGAAAAAAAAATTCTATAAATCGAAAAGCAAAATGTTATAGATTGAAAAAAAAATAAGACATGATAAACTACAACACAACAAGGAATATGCCCATACAATAAGTTGTAGGCATAAAGGAGTTATAGACCTAATCTATTCATCACCAAGAACATAGAACCTTGTAGGTCCAAGAGGAGCAATCACGCAAATGAAAAAAGAAAAAAAGACACAAACTTGGAGTTGTAGGCATAATCATTTGACCACTAGGAAGTTAGAAAACACAATGTTATAGATTGAAGAGTAGAAAGTGATAATTTGGAGAAGAATAAAACATGCTAGACAACAATGCAACAAAAAACAAAGCCTAAACAATAAGTTGCAAACACAAAGGAGTTGTAGACATAATCATTTGAACACCAGGAAGTTGGAAAATAAAATGTTATAGATTGGAAAAGAAAAAGACATGCAGGACAAGATGATAAGAGTGGTCACCTTAGCTTTCACGACATGCACAAAGGATGCATAAAGGGCCAACCACAAACATACCAACAACTTGTAAACATTGAGGAGCTAATTATGGTGATTTGTAGTCAAGCACACATGAAGACTTTGGTGAAATTTATGCACTTTCCATTGAAATTGGCAATGATGGTAGCTTGGGCTTGAGCACAACAATGGCACCTAAAGGGAAACCCTAGAATCAAAGATGCGAAAACAACCTCCATTCTTGATCAATGGGGCCATGGTTTAGGGTTTAGGATTGCTACAAGGACATTCATCCTGACAAAATGGATGGAAGTTGTAAATGGTGCCTGGTGCCAATCAACCTCATCCAACTACTTTAATGGCAAATAGGACACATAGACGTCTATTGGAGATAGATGTCAAAATGACCTTGTCACACATACGTGGCGGGGGACGAAATCTAGCCACAGATTGCCAAGGGAAAAAAGAAAAGCCTGGTTGAATGTGTTAAACACTCCTACAGGCCCCAAATAAGGGGTATGGGTGGAGTTGCTCTTACTTAAAACTAGTTCCCAATTAAAGCCAAAACAAAATACCAAATAACACATAGATGCCTAGTAAGCATGTACACACTTTAGTCATGCTGTTAGACCTAAAAAACCACAGCTCTTTTGGAGACCATTTCTGTTTGTTATGATATCCACCCAGGTTTCAATGTTTGATGAACAAGAATCCTGCCATGAACTGACTAACCAATTTGTGGGAAAATATGGCTAAAGAAAATATTTTCAATTTGTGGGAAAATATGGCTATATTTGGTTCCAGCAAGAAACAGAGGGAATAGGTATCCACCCACGCATGCTCATGGAAGGGGGTCTGGGAGTATTAGTGCAGACAAAAATGGGATTACTCTGTGCGTGTGTGTGCAAGAGCAATTACTCTCTCTCTCTGGCCAAGAATCATAAATTTGCACCACCATCCCTGCCAAGCATGTTTGGTGACTTGTTTTTCCTTTTAGTCTCCAGAAAAGAACAAAACAAGCAGAGACCCTGGCATAATGGCTCTGTACCACCTTAATGGCAAGTTCAAACCAATTAAAATAGGAAATGGTTTCATGAAGTTAGTTCCCCCAAAAACACCAAAAAAAGAAACTCAGAGTTTCAGAATTGGCACAACCCCTTTAGTTCAGTTTAGTTCAGTTCAGTTCAGAATCCAGACCAGACCAGATCAGATCAGAAACTGAGCACAGTTTTTGGTGGTTTTTTCAATTTTGTGATGTAGTTAGTAGAAGTGGTGATCACCCCCAAAAAGATTTAGCATTAATGGTCCACAAGTCTTGAGAAAAGTTGTTTTCTAAACAGAGCAGCAAAACCACCTGCCCAGAAGCTAAAAACAAATGTCCAAATTTTCTGACAAAGTTTCTTTCTGGATTGTCATGAAATTTGAGATAGAAAATTCTTTTGAGGTGCAAATTTTGCTTCAGTTCTCCAGGGAAAACACACACACACACACACACACTTTTGTTCAGAGTCTCACACACATTGTGAATATTTCTCAAGATGTGGTGACCTAATGAAAACTAGATGGTTGGTTGCTGTACTTACAGGGTTTTTTTGGGGGTATATTTTAGCCAATTGGTGAATTTATTTTTTCAAATTGGTGAGTTTTTTATAATAAATCTGATTTTTCTAGTCACCAAATTTTGAGAAAATATAGGTTAAAAAATTGCCAGATTTCTCTTTTGGGTTTTGGCATTCATAGCCAAAAATGTGTAGGGTGTTGAAACTTTTTTACTTTCATATCATGTTTATAGTCAAATTTCATTAAATTGTCTTATGGATGATCACCACTTCAGCTACCTCACAAAAATGAAAAAAATTGCACAAGTAATGTGCTAGAAGCTTGGCTGGAAATAGATATCACACATTGAACTCCCAAGTATACTTAAGATAACTAAGGAAACAAATTCAGATCATCAAATCCAGCAATCCCATTGGCCTGGAAAAAAAAAATCTTCAAGCCTACACGCAATGCTATTCAACTAAACATTGAAAATTAATGATCCCTTTCTAACATATTTTCATTGGTCCTTTTAAAATTCTCACAAACCTACCAAAACCTTATTTTACATATTTAATTGTTAGTTCACTCAAGACAAACATGAAAAACAAATTCAAGCCATGAAATCCAACAATTTCATTTTGCCATAACATGTTTTCTGTACACCTTACTTACACACAAGCCTATTCAACACCCATGTTCCCTCCATCCAAAATGGTGGCATGTAAGTTTAGCCAGGATTTGCCACTTTTTGGTCTTGGACCCTTATCTAAAGGCCAATTTATGGCTCTAAGCCAATAGGATTGCTCTATTTCCTTGGACCCTAGACCTTGGCCCTAATACTATAACCCTTGTGAGTAACCAAGAGAGGGTTAAAAACACTACAGTAACTCCTAACTGAAGCTCCTCTTGAGGGGGGGGGTAAAATAGTTAAACTAAAATTTAGGTTACTGATAGCCACAACAGTAACAGAGACAAAATTAATTACCAGGGATTGATTCAGTACTACTAGTTAACCTTAACCTGAGTCTAATCCAGAATCCCAAATGGAATTTGAACTCTGGTACAATCCTGACCCAAACTGGGGTGAGTGGGAGTGTAGTTACTTGTAATCACAATAACTCACCCACTAAGCCTTCCCTTCCCCCCAAAGGCCCAGTGCAATTAATGCAACGGTAATTAATTGTAAGTCCATTTAGTGCAGATTATCATTCATTTAAGCGCCTAGGGTTTAGGGTTTAGGGTTTAGTCACATACTTTTAGGGTTTTTATAAGGTGTCTATATATCATGGTGTGTGGATGAAATGTGATGCATATTCATTGTGTGTGGATGAAAAAGTGATCTGCATCCAAATGCATTCCATGATGCATAAAATGATGGGCTTTTGGATATAATTTGACACAAAGTTATCATTAAAGTAGTTGAAGCTTGTATTGAGAAAGCTCAAATTGTGTGTGTGAAATGTATTTACAATAGATTTGAATGATGATTGTTGGGTTTAGGGTTTAGGTTTTAGGGGTTTAATGAAAAAGCTAAAATTTGATGAAGTATATGATTTAAGCTCTAGTTTTGAAAGAGGTTATCCTTGGAGAAAATTAGGCTAGACTACTACTAAAAGGGTGGTGCATCTTTTGATTGCAAGTAGTAAGTAGATTGCACACATCTATCTATGATGAACAAACAATTGTTGCAAGTGTATGATGGGGGAGTTTATGATGGATGAGCTACTTGTGGAGAAGGGCCTAAGTCATCAATTGAGTTTTGTTTTTAAGTGGCCCCCCAATATTTGCAAGAGGGGGGAGGGGTTATGGAATTGGACAATGAGGGAGGGATTGGGTTTAGGTTATGTTACTTGAGCATGGAGGGAGGGAGGGAGGGAGGGAGGGGTTATGTAATTGAGCAATGAGGTAGGGATTGGGTGAGGTAATAATGTACTTGAGCATGAAGGGAGGGGTTATGTAATTGAGCAATGAGGGATTATCCTGAGGAAAGCTCAAGCCAACAAGCATTGTTTGTTTGTGCTAGGTTATCATCAAAGAGTTATTATAGCCATGGAGAAAGAGGTACCTACTAACTACCTACCTATCATTGACAATAAATCATGATGCAAGGAAAAATAATTCAAGTTGCCAAAAAAATTATGATAATATTTCCATTTGGTAGCCAAGAATATAGATAGAGAGATCATTAATTTTTATTTTAACTTTCATGTCTGTCTGGGGTATATATAGCCAAATTTGGCTATATTTGGGGATGATCACCACTTTGGCTATATCATAGAATTGACCCCAAAAAAACCACTGCACAATGAGAGCCAGGAGCCTAATTAATAGGGAATATCTTACCCTTTTTCCATGCATTAAATTTTAAGGTCCCACCCACTTGGGGGCTCGGATATGGGTCAGATATTAACCTACATTAAATTTTTTATACCCTAATTAAGTGTGTTATGTAAGCTTTAATTATTCCTAGAATGGGGTTGCACAAGGCCCCAAGGGTTAGTGAATTTTGGAAAATTGTGCATTGAAGTTATAATTAGGCTCTTTTCTTCATGAAAGTTGTATGCAAAGCTGAAAGTGCTTAACCAGTAGTAGTAGTGTAAATAGGCCAAGGGTCTTCAATGCCAGCAGTACTCTCCCATGTTTTTTTTTTCCCTACTTGCCCTTTGCCCCTTTCAAAGATCCAATTACAACCCCCCAAAAAAAAAACCCTTGTTCATGAATACTAGCATGACATGTTTAAATATGTTAAGGGCCACTTTAGACGAGGGTTCAAGGTCCAGGGTCCAATGAAATAGAGCAATCCTATTGGATGAGAGCCATAAATTAGACCCACAACCTTTATAATTGAGGGTCCAAGACCAAAAAAAGTGGCAAATTGAGGCTAAACCTACATGGCACCATTTGGAATGAAAATCAATTGGTTTGAACTCCCAAAAAAAAGAGCTAAAATGGAGAGTTGTTTATGATTTGAAGAATCGAGATGCAAGCTAGGGTCCAAGGCAAGGTCCAACTCAAGGATTCAATTTGCTTCAAATGGGTCCACATTGGTTCTAAGAATTGGGACCCTAAACCCCCCCTCCCCCCATCTAAAGTGGGTCTAACTAAGCCCACATCCAAGTCCACATGCTAAGTGGTCTAGTCCTAATGGCCAAATTGCCAATAGTGGGTATGGCATCATGGCATGGATATGGAAGAAAGTGGGGGGGGTGGGGGAGGGGGGTGTGCCCAGGTTTAAAGGCAGTGAATTATTAATGACCAGGTCATGGTGTTGAGAATAGGTACTCATTGGAAGTTGTGCCATGCTGCTTCTGTTTTTCCAAAACCCAAAACCCCCTCAACTAAACCCACGTTCATGTTCATGTGCTGATCTTTTTTGTCAGTATAAGGTTTAGGGTTTTGTCAGTATAAGGTTTAGGGTTTAGGGTTTTGTCAGTAGGGGAGTTTAGGGTTTAGGGTTTTGTCAGTATACAACAAGTAAAGTACTTTGCTCCAAGTGGTCAAGTGTGACTCTGTACTTGGCTAGGACTTAAATCCTAATTTCTGAATCTTTGATATTTACCACTTACTAACAGAAGGATTATCTGGTTCTACTGTCCTCTTACTAGTAACTTCTGCTAATATACTCAGGCTAACTTTAGATGGGGTCCAGAATTCAAATTCCAAGCAAATCAATTTGGACCTCATTTGAAGCAAATTGAATCCTTGAATTGGACCCTGCCTTGGACCCTCACTTGCATCTTGGTTCTTCACATCATGAGCTCTCCTTTTGTAGCTCTTTTTTTTTCTTTGCTTTGAACCAATTGATTTTCTTTCGAAGATGGTGCCATGTAGGTTTTGCGTCAATTTGCCATTTTTTTGGTTTGGGACCCTCATCTAGAGAGGTCATGGGTTCAATTTATGACTCTTATCCCATAAGATTGCTCTATTTCATTGGACTTTGGACCCTCATCTAAAGTGGCCCTTAGCATTTTGGTGGAAAGGAATTTGGCAAAATAGGAAATGTCAACTTGGCAATTTAGCCAGGTATTCCCTACATTACCAATGTAAGGTAATTTGTTTTTGCATTCGGTTTGATTAGAATAGACACACCTCATCATTGAACAAAACCTGATAATCAAATATTTATCCATATATTTTTCATCTCTTGTCTTTTTCTAGTGATCTTCACAACTATTGGTGTGTCATGTGGAGGTTTACAATGTTTCATTGGATCCCAAATCCAATCGAACATCAAAGAAAAAATATGAATAGAATGAGCATGTCTAGAGAGCAAAATGCTTGAAAAAATGCATTAAATCTCATTTTCAAACCTCATTTCTTTCTCATTTTGAGTAATGTAAAAAGATGTGGGCATGTTAACTTGGGTTCTATAATCCATTTTCGAATTCCATAGACAATTGAATTATGACCAAGGATCTTAAAGCTCCAAGCATTTACCCTATTAAAACAAACATTTATCAATTCAATTTGTAACTAATTTTTCTCAAACAATAGGCATTAGTGATGATTGAAGTAGTTATAGTGAAGGCTTTCCCTTTTAAGGCATAATGCCATGCATTGTAGTTTTGTATGTACTAGGGATTAATTTTGACATACACATTTTGTTACATTTTTGTTAGATTTTACCCATAGATTATATAACATTTTGGTCTATCCAATTTCCTTCCCTTGAATAAATTTGTATGTCTATGTTAAGCTTTTGATTCATTCTCACTTTGTCTTTGCATTGCACGTACCTTTAATGCCAACAAGCCAAAAAAATTATTTAAAAAAAAAAAACATTATAGAAGTTTTGCAAACATTAATGCCATGGTAAATTAGAGAATGGTGGGTTTAGGTGGTTACATTTTTGTTAGATTTGGGTTTAGGGTTTAGATGAAGGTGTTACACAAGGCATTGGGTTTTTAATGAAGGTTTGTGGAGTCTCACTGTGGGTATTGCACAAGCCTTTCTTTTATGATGGTAGTGTAGTTTGGATGCAAGTATTGTATTGCCTTAAGAATTTGGAGCATTGTTGAGTGAAGTTTGCGGTTCAAATTCAGGTATTGTGTATAGCAATGTATCACGTGCTTAAGCCATACTTAAATGATGGATGCCAATTTTGGGATTACCTCAAATGCAAGTATTGCGATTTCAGCTTGCTCATTAGATGCAATACCTCCATTCTTCACAATATTTTGATGGGTTTGAATTTGCATAAGTGCTAGCCCAGGGCTAGGAAAAAGCAATCATTTAGAAAAAAAACTAAGTAAAGAATCCATCCCATTCAATGGACAAAATGTTCAATTGGTGCATTGGTGGGTGCTAGTTCAACATTGTGGCCGACATACTCTACTATTTAATCACCTAATACCATAATATTTTGGTATTTTTTACATTTATTGTATTAATTGTATAAGATTTCAGATATATATATATTTTTCAAATATAAGAAATTTGTGGGGGTGGGAAATGGAGAATATTTTGCAATATTCAGGAATATTAATTTTCAATGTTACTTTTAATTAATTAACTAATTACTAGACATGTGTTGAAGTTGTGCCTTTGGATAACCATATGTTGGATGTTTGGTCTCAAAATCAGTTTGTTTTGTTTTCTCATGTTGAGATCTCCCAAATTATGCTCACACACCCTCCCTCCCACTCTCAATAGTGTTGGACAGCCCCTGATGAGTAGGGTTGCACTGAGGTGGTTTTGCAATGTTTAAACCTATGCTGCAAGAGTTATTGAATTTTGAATAAATTTTTTAAATGAAAATTGAATAAAATCGAGATAAAAAAAAGGTTAAGGAAAATTGAAGAATGCTCTTCGTACTGTTGGGAAAATCTTGATGAATAGGGTTACACATGACGGTGATATTTTTAATTTTAGGTCTAAAGTACAATAGATATTGAAAATTGATTAAAAAAAATTTCTCATTGAAAAGTCAATTTAAAAAACCCAATTTATTTATTTATCGAAACGGAAGTTAGATTTTGGACTTTAGGTTAAGGAAGGTTTCCCTTTCAAATTTTGATTCAGTATTAAGGTATGTGCTCCTAATAGTAATTGAAACCCAAAATCTTGGGTTTCCACATCTTGGGTTGTATGTGAGTGAAGAAAAAGATGATGACATAGGTAGTAAAAGCCTCTTCTCTCAACAAACTTTATATAACAAGAAAACAAACAAGACAAGAGAAAAGAGAATTTGAGCCTGGAAGGAAAAAACATAGGAAGGAAGCCAAAGGTTTGAACAATAATGAAAAAGAGGCTAAAAAACAAACCTCCCAAATGTTGCATTACATACCTAGTTAACAACATTCCAAGCCAAGGAAATGTTGGAGCATGTTTAAGCATTACAAAATTTGAGCATGTTTGGAGGGGGGGGGGGGTTTGTTGTTAGGCCTCTGCCTTCACAGGAACAGGGACTATTGCATTCGATCCAACTTTTGGAAGTTTTACCTTATTAGAACTGGTTTCTTTGGTGAAAGTGTTTAGACTATTTAAATTGGAACAGATATTTTTTGGTGTTGAGAGTGTGGACACAATAAGTAGATGTACAACATCGATAGTCTTTTTTGGTGTTGAGAGTGTGGACACGATAAGTAGAAGTACAACATCGACATTTTTTTGGCGTTGAGAGTGTCGACATAGTAAGCAGATGTAAAACATCGACATTTTTTGGTGTTGAGAGTGTGGACACAGTAAGTAGATGTACAACATCGACATTTTTTGGTGTTGAGAGTGTCGACGTAGTAAGTAGATGTACAACATCTTATTTATTGGCAGGGCCAGCGTGTTTGTGACGCCTTGTTTAGCCCTCTTCTGAAAACACACGCGCACACACACAATGCACACACACACACTTTGAGGTCACAAAAGATTTATTGGTTTGGTCACTAGGAAAGTCAAGTGTACATGCTATTTATGACAAAAAGTTGACACAACATAATTTTTTTTGTAGGAAATGTTTGTATTTTGCAGGTGGCAGGAGATAAATTTTAGGCCAAGTTTCAGTTAGTTTTTAATGAAGCCCAACTTTTTGCATTCCTGAATATCTATCCATAGTGATGCACTTTTTGTTTTGTATTTTTGGCAGTATCTTTACACCAGATGTCTCAAATAGCCTCCTCCTCTTTGGATCAATGGCAGGGTTTTTTATTTTAATTAATTTTTAATTTTTTTATTTTTAATATGTCTTTCTTTAAATACTTTTTTTTTTAAAATTCTAAATTTTTTTTTGACATTAAAATTTTAAATCAATTTTGTGAGGTAGGTGGACTGGTGATCACCCACCAGAGGGCTTAGCCAATTTTTTTGGCTACGGGTCAGAGAAAAAAGTATATATATTTTGAAACCCCACTATATACTGGCTACATGAAAGAACCTATTTTTAAAATATGGAAATTTCAGAAAATAAAATAAAATTGTAGAAAAATGATGACTTTGGGGGATTTTTTCCCCCAAAAATTCCTTTTTTACAGGTCACAGCCCCTTTTTTTTCTCTGTTGCCAAGTGACTAAAATTTGCCACATAAAGATATTATTTAAATAAATTTATTATAAAAAAAATCCTCCATCATGCAGATGTAATTCCTGTTAGTGTACTTTTCCTCCATTTTGTGATGTAATTTCCCATAAGATGATTTAACCAAATTTGGCTATAAACAAAATTAGGATTCCCCATAAAATGATTTAATCAAATTTGGCCATTAAAAAAAAAAAGATTTCCCATAAGATGATTTAACCAAATTTGGCTATAAACAAAATTAGGATTCCCCATAAGATGATTTAATCAAATTTGGCCATAAGATGATTTAACCAAATTTGGTTATTAAAAAAGAAAAGAAAAAGGGAGTATGATCCATGACTATTTAAGCATCCTTCTATATTGTTGGCTAGGTACCTAATATAGAATCCGGCCTTTGTGTTGGGGGAAAATTTGGTGATCAGAAAATCCAAAAATTATTTTTCCATTTTTTGAAAAATCATCAATTGGCAAAAAAACAATTGCCATTAAAAAACTTGTTGATTTCTGTGCTTTAAGTAGTTTGGCTCATGGCCATGACACGTGGCTCATGCCACATGTCCCATTTTGGACCCTAAGGCTTAGGTTAAATTGGCCTTTAATAATTCCAAATTGAAAAATTGTAACAACCACATGCCCCTCTATAATAAATAGTTGTTTAAATTGATTCCCAATGTTTCAAATTAACTAATTATACAAAACCAACACCCATGTTTCCATTCTACACTTGAAGTATTAGGTTAAGTTGACCAATCAATTGTAGTATACTTGCAGGATGCTTCACCAAAACATTAATACCTATTTAACTTGGCCACAATTGTTTCATGAAAACATTGTTGCCATTGGTGTTTTTAAATTAAATTAAAATTTCATAAATAGATTTTAATTTTAATTTTCTATATCAAAATTTTGTCAGATATAACCCCAAAAAAAAGAGCAAAATTAATCGAATTTACACTCGGAAAAGAAAATTGCAAAATTTTCTCTATTTCTTTGTCAAAAAATGAAGAAATTTCACCTTTAAAGAAAAAACATTTGTCACCATATGTCCGATTTAAAATACTAAAGGTCATTGGCCAATATGGTACACTTCATTGGAGGTTTCATGAACACTCAATGAGAGGTTATATATATATATATACAACAAACATTGCCATGCAAACTTGCTTCAAATGCAAGCACATCTAAGTGTTGTTTGTCATGGTATGATAACATATTTTACCATATGCTAGCACTATCTAATGGGTCATTATATGATCTATAAATCTATTATCTTTGAATTAGCCTCTCTATAAACAAAACACAACCAATGTTTACAAAATGGAACTAAGCTCCACAAGAAACTATAGTAAAAATTTAAATTTAAATTGAAAAAAAACCATATTAGCACATCCAAAAGCCACATTGTGGTGATTTGAAGACTCTAGCAACTTATTGCCCTTTGCAATCGAACATGTTGTGCATATGAAGTTGCACGATTATTTTACAATATTTCATCCATCCTTTATCCTTGCTTCCTAACATTCTTCCAACTCTATAACAAACTCTTTCACACTTAACAACCACATTTTTGGAGTCTATTTGGCCATGATATTTGATCATTTCAATATTTGCCATTACCAAAATGATGGATACAATGATCTTCTCATGTTGCACCACCTTCCATGTAGAATCCATTGGTGCAACATGTATGAAACACTAAAGGAATAAACCAAGTAACCTTGCAAAAAACAAAACCATTGATATTAATTTAAATTACATTTAGAGACTTTAATAAGAGATGCGTGTTGTATAACACAACATTATAGTAATTTTATCACTATTTGTTGACCTCTATTTTTTGAACCTATAAACTCTATTCAACCCAACATAGATTTATAGCCACGTTACAATATATAAATTTAACAAGGCTCCAAATTGGATGAAACTTGTTAGTTCAATATCTTTGATATGGTTTGGATGAGAAGACCTTGAAACCTTGAAATTACAATAGAAATAGAGCTTTAAGATGTAAACCTTGTTAACTCAGTTATAACTCGGCCGATATGACTGAGTTAGAACAGTTACCAAGGTTCCACCTTGATAGGGTACCTTGGTAACCTATCATATATGAACCCTACTACTTCCCCCTCACACTACCTAGGTAACTATCATAGTACCTGGGCCAGTTTGACACAAATTATATTATTTTCAGAAATGTTGAAATATTCACAAAAAAATTTATGAGAATTAAATAAAATAAAATAAAAAATCTGATAAAATATTTGAGAATATGTCATTTGTTGAAATTGAATCCTCAAAATTAATTAATTATTCGACAAACATGTGTTGAAATGGCCAAGGTACTATCGACTGTAAGTGACTAAGTAGCATAGGGAAATATGTAAGTTAATTAATTGGTTACAATGTAGGCAAGGCAAGTAAGTAAGGCCACTTGGTGGTTACTAGGCATGTAGATGCATGTGCATGGTTAATGCATAGTTAATCACCTTGGTTAACCCTTAAACCTTAAGTGTTCCCAAACCTAAACAGCCCCATTCTTAGTCCTTACCCTACTACGAATTATATCATTTTAAGAAATGTTGAAATTTTTACGATAGAGGGCCAAATAGGGGGTGTGAACGGATGTCATCCTTCTCCTTTCTCTCATCCATCATAAACTCCCCATAATACACTTGAAAACATTGTTTCTCCATCATCATATACATATATGTGCAATCAATTATCTCCTACACCTCAAAACATGAACCCTTTTTTTTGTGGCCTAATTTTTCTCCAATGATAACAACTTCCTAAAAAAACTAGAGCTTAAATCACACTTCCTTGATTTTAGCTTTTATGAGTGACAACAATCATCATTCCAATCTAATGCAAATACATTTCACATAATTGAGCTTACTCGAGACAAGCTTCAACTACGTTGATGATAACTTTGTCAAATTATAGCTAAAAACTCCATCATTTTTTCCTTTTTAAGTTACTTGGATGATCATCCCATTGAATTATTGGACTTTTCGTAGTAATAATACACATCTTGAAATGAGGGATAATTGCAAATGGAAAATACAGAAGAATTCTTATGAGACACTAGTGTTTTTTTTTGTACAAATTTGGTTGACTATTTTTGTTTTAGTTAAATAGCAACTTGTTAGGGTGAATTTGCATAGTGAAAAATATGTGAATTCTACAAATCATGTTTTCTAAGTAACTAGTGACCTATGTAAATGGGTACATATCATTGGTTAGTAGGTAAGGTTTTAAGTGATTATTAAGTGACCAATTAAGAAAGGTACTTGGTGGTTACTAGGTAAGTAGATGTGTGTGGATGGTTAATACATAGGTAAACCACCATGGTTAGATACAATACAATTTTTTTTTATTAGATAAACTTTTCCAAAAAGAAAAGAAAATCAAAATCAAAGAATTAAAAAATGATTTTGAAGGTTTTCAATTGCCAGAAATGAGAAAAAAATGCCAAATTGCTATATTTGATTTTCATGTGTAGCCAAAAACATAAAAAGGTTGCTTAAAATTTTGTATTTCATATTTTGCTCTTAGCTAGATTTGGTTAAATCTTTTTTGGGTTAAATTATAGAGTTGTCTATTTCCCTTTTTTTGGGAAAAAAAAGGGGGGGAAAAAAATTACTATGCATGTGAAGTTTTGTGGGAAGATTATTGAATAGTTTTTTTTTCTTTTTATTTTTTGTGATGTAGTTGAAGTGGTGATCATCCATAAGAGGATTTAGCCAAATCTAGGTATAAACACAATTTAAATGTGAAGAAATATAAGCTTCCTCCTATATTTTTGACTCCCTAATTTTGGTGATTTTTGAAAAAAATTAAAAACCACAATTTGACAATTAGGAAACCTAAAAAACATTTCTTTTGCCAATTTGAAAAACAAAACTCTCCCACATAGTAGGAGTCTTTTGATGGCTTTGAAAAAAAATTACATTTCTTCTAGTGTAATTTGGAACATTAGAGGTATTTTTGCACCTGAAAATTCATGTTAAATGACTTGTGAAAATTCGTTACAAAATTTCTTGGACATATTACAAATGTTAAAATAGAGACAAATATTGTGTGTAAGCCACTTTTCAAAAAATAAACATACATAATCAAATATATAAGCAAAGACACATGAAACATCAATATTGAATTATGAATTTGAAAATGATTTTGGAGGGGGACATTTAAAAAATAAATAAAAATACATGAGTAAAAATATAGTGTGCAATATATTGGTTGTTGGGTAAAAATTATAAGTTAATTAGTTTAAAAATATGGTACATTTTATTCAAATAATCAATTTAATTATAATATAAGGTATGTAATAATCTGAAATAATGGATTATAATTAATATAGGGTGACTTTAATATGTATTTATTAAAAAATTAGATAATAATAGGATGATAAAAAATAGGTTGGACAATTATCTAATACCTTGTAAAAATGGTTATTTGATACATGTAGATTGCAAACTTTACATTAAGTGTCCCCGGGGATAACTACATGCCACATAAACTGAAGGACTGTTATGATTATTGCAATTTTATAATGGCATATAATTTTTGTCAATTTGTTCATTTGGCAAAGGTGGTGATTTTTTTGCTGAAAACACATGGTTTGCATTGAAAACCAACCCCCCCCTTCCCCACCACCCACCCCCCAATACATCTCCTCATCTTATGCATAAATTTAAACCACCATATAAACA
>Ga0116231_10001421_pt1 | contig 48784 bp, 26 predicted proteins | sample S1TSphgellanicum_2_FD_89695 | JGI IMG/M metagenome (GOLD analysis project Ga0116231, IMG submission 89695) | Host-associated microbial communities from peat moss isolated from Minnesota, USA - S1T2_Fd - Sphagnum magellanicum MG | ecosystem: Host-associated > Plants > Peat moss > Unclassified...
GTAACAACCTTGGCTTTGGGTTCTAACCAAAGTTGAAACACCACAACCAAAACAAGTTGAGAAAAAGAACAAGTTGTGCCAAAATTCAAACACATTCCCACAATTATGGAAGAGTATAAGATAAAGTCTAACAATTCTAAATTTTTAATTTTTTGAGACTTTCATTTTGGGAGTTGGGAATCTCAAGGTGTTTTTTTTTTTAAAACAAGGTTTGAGGAACAATGTTTTAAATTATAGTTTTATAAAAAATTATTGGAAAAATTTTGAAAAATAAATAATTAAAATGGGCTCTTTAAATCAAAAATTTGAAATATAAATTATGACCATTTGAAGCATCGAAAGTCAAACTATCAAAATGATTCATAATTATTAAATTTTTTGATAAAGGGTTAAATTAACTTCAATTCAAAAACCTAATACATTGTTAGAAAGTTTTTTTCAAAAGCTACAACATTAATACCTTGAAATATTTTCAATTGTTGGTAAAAAAAAGTCATGAACCCCCAAAGTGGTGAAATTCATAATTTTGGTAGTTTTAATACTCTTGTTTGAAAATAAGAAAAAATGATATTTGGATGTAACCCCTTGGGGAGTTATAAAATATCTATCTTTGAAAGAAGGTTGTTTGTTTGTTTTGTTTTGTTTTGTTTATAATGATGAAATCCATCGAAATCGAGATGTTTTAGATCACATTTTTGGTTTCTTTGGAAAGATCCTGAGGAGGAGGGATGCATCAACTTAATTTCATGGTGTTTGGACTTGTGGTGCAAAAGTTTTAAAATATTCAATGATTTCTTCACTTAAAATTAAATTAAATCATAATTGAAAATTTTTGGAGGAGGTGGAATGTGCCTTTGGTGTTGTTGGAAACATCTTGATGAGCAAGATTTAATGGAATTTATTTGGTAAAATTGGATTCAAAATGTGGGAAATATTGATTTTTAAGTGATTTTTGCCCTTAAAATTCAAATAAATTCCAAAATTCCAGGTTTTGGAAGGAAAAATCAGTTGAAAACACAAGCCAAACTAGTTTACCTATGAAAAAAAGTTGTTTGTTTGTGTTAACCCTACAAAACATAATTAATAAACATATCATAGATCTAGAAAATGTATAAGGAAAAAATTAAATGAAAAGGGTTAAGTCACAAGACGTGAAACTAACACAAATTAAATGTCTAAATCTTTTTATCTCAACAACCGACTACTTATAGGATGTTAGTTGTGGTGATGGGGGGTGCATCTTGAAAGGGTGGAAGTCAGGAAATAACTAGACCTACCACTACCACCCGATTTAAGATGGGGGATGTTTGCATCCTTTGTAACATAATTGAATTTTTTTGATGGAAAAAAATAACCAAGACAAAAAAAGGTCTTTTAACCTTTTGAAATTCCACATGGCATTGGCACAATTGTGTAAAAACACATTAGCTTATTTGTTTAAACAACCGAACACCTCAATTGCTAAAGGGAGGAAATTATCAATGGAATGTTAGTCGCAATAACTTCTTTTTTTGGCTTAAGCTGCTTTAGAGGTAGCAAATCCTCAAGTTGTGTGAGATTAACAAATATGCTTGTGTTGGATCAACAATGACAACATCAACTAAGGTGCGAATTCCATCTTTGGTGAACACAATGTCAACTTGTTGACAAAAGGACTGGAACGTGGTTGAAAGAAGTGCTTATAATTGTTCTTGTCCCACATGGAATTTGGCATTTTATGTAATGGTAGCAAAAGTGTTGCGAACTACATCATGGGTGCCCCGACATTCATTGTCATGGGCGCAATGTAAAAGGTGGACGCATGTAACATCGATGAGATGTGTCCACACACATCAAAAGATATCTACAATTGAAAAACACTACTACAAATCATGACCTTTTAAAAGGTTCAACTTGACCAAAACGTTTATTTTAATGAGAAGTGATGTCCATTTTGACTAGCGGATTAGGGCACAAGAGACACGTGTTACTTTTTACTAGTACATTTGACTAAAGTGACATCTTTTATTAGGTGTCAATCAATCATCTAATTAAAAAATAAAAACAAAAGAAAAAGGTTAATGAAAATGACCATGTTTTAGTCAAATTGAACATACTGATTTGACATTAGTTAGGTAGGTCTAGGTCAAGGCTACCTACATACTTAACATACATAATTAACTAACCTATTGTAACTAGCCTACTAGCTTATTAATTAAGCCTAGGTTACTTACCTAACATTGTTTGTAGTCTATTAATAAAAATTAGGTATTTATTACTTACCTAATTTAATAGTTTAAACTAAGTAACCAAATTAAGCCTATCAATGCACGTAATTGCCTAAAGGTGTAGTTATAGGCTAGTTAAATAGGTCAAATATACCTATCTTATCAACCTACCTACCTATACCAACTTAATCACTTTAACAACCTCTTCACCACCCTACCTACCTATTTACATACCTACCCATATATACTTATTTATTTACCCTACCTATTTACCTACCCACTCACCTTACCATACTTATTTAAAACATATCATTTACCTTATTTACATACCTATCTTAAAAACTAGCCAACCAACTAACCAACCTACTTAATTTTTTTAACAACTTCAACCCTACCTACCTATACCTACTTAGTCACCTTAATAACCTCATTACTTCCCTTCCGACCTACATACTTACATACCCTAACAACCTACCTACATACATGCCCACCTATACCTATTTACTTACACTACCTACTTACCTACCCACTCACCATACCCTATTTAATTAAAACATACATGTTTACCTTACTTACATAGCTACCTTAAACAATTAAAACTAACCAACCTACCTATCTACCTACCTAGTTAGTCACCTTAACAATCTTTTTATATCCCTACCTTTAATACCCTAATTACTTACATACCCTAATAACCTACCTACCTACCTACCTACCTACTTAATCACCTTAACTGTCGTAACCCCACTTTGGGATAAGTGTGAAGATGAAACTCACACCCCCAAAAGTGGGAAGTTGGAGTCCTCCGGGACTCTCAAAAATTGAGAGCTCAAGTTTAAGGTCAAAACACCTTGCATTGAGGTGTTCTTTATATCAATGGAAAGGTCTTGAAATGTAGATGCCCAAAATGGCCTTGCATGTGTCATTTGGACATCTGCGGCCCAAGTTATGGGCAAAAGAAGGGTCGCGTTAAACTGGCAGTTTGACTCTCGACCACTAAAAGCCAGGAATTGACCTCTTCCCGACGTCTGCTGAAGGAGTGCGACATGGCGTTGGAAAGCTCTCGAGGAGAGATACAACTTTGGTTTAGATCTCACTCCAATCAGAAGTCGGAGCCGAGAAATATGAACTCCCAAAGTCCCAAGACTCCAACCCGGGATAGTTTTGGGACTCCTCCTTGGGAGTCCCGGGAAAAAGAGCAATTTGAATGTAGCCTCCACTGAGAGCTGCAAAAAATACTATATGGGGGAAGGTGGTGTCGTCCCCCAAATCCGGGCCGTGGTGAATAAAATGAGTCCAAGTGCCTATGGCTTGTCCCAACACCCAAGGGTGTTCCCGAATGTGAACTAACCCTCTTGTGGTTGGTTTTGGATGCAGATTCGAGTGAGATAATACTTAGCGCTCTTCCTAGTCTAATCCCGGGACTTCTAGCACGCCCCTCTACCGCTTTTTAATGCTGGAAGTCGGGAGTTGCCTTCAAGTCCCAACTTTTCGCAATTCAACGCACTTGGATCCTCAAGTGGGTCTAGCAAGGGATTTAGGAGCGCGTCATTAACAATCTCCATACTTCCTTACATACCTTAACAACCTACTTACATACCTACCCACCTAAACCTTTTTACTTATCTTAGGTTTATTATGTACAAACTTATACCTACCTACCTATACCTACTTCCCTAACTACATCGTATTAATTTATTAGGCATCTAAAATTATATTTAAGTTTACCAACCATTACTTAAGTAACTAAGTAGGCCTATTAATTAGGTAACATATATCACCTAACTGCTATATAATTCCTAATTATTACATATTAATTAATATTCATTTGTTTCATTTGAGTAAAACATGAAGAAGAAAATGAATTTCAAAGCTTGAATGTCGAAAAAGATTTGAAATGTAACATGTTAATAACAAAGTTTCACAAAATTTGTCACAACCTAAAGGTGTGGTGAGTTGGTTAAAAACTTGGTAAGTACATGTGGCCGAAGAGATCAAGGATTCAATTCCCATTCCTTACATGCCAAGGGGAATATGTGAAAATGATGTACAACCCTAGGCTATGGAATGTACAACTACCTTCCATGACCTAGGTGGGTAGGTAATATCTACCTATGAACCTATTTTGTGACCCACCTACCTACATTTAAATTAAAAATTCAGGTACACATTTTTTAAATTACAAAATTGACCCAAAAAAATTGATGCCTAAAATTTTTGTTGGCTGATTTGACTAGTCAAATAACCCACCATTCAACTAGTCAAAAATACCACCAATCAAATTTGTCATGTCAAAAACAACTTGACCAAAATGAGTAAAGTGGTTTTTTTTATCAGTGTCTAATAAGGGTACTTTTTGGTCAAAATTTCTAGTCAAAAAAATCATGATTTGTAGTACTGGGATGTGGTAATCCAAGTTGCGTTTAAAGCATTTGGAAAAGGATGGGGAAGATAATCAAAAGGTTGGGAAGGTTAGTCGAATTGTAAACCAAGCGCCTACCCCAAGCCCAAAACATGATAAGATTTGAATATGATGGGTTTCAGATATCATGTCAAAAAGCATGTTGGAAAGGGTATGATGGTGTAAACACTTTGAGATAGAATTTTAAAGTCGAACCATTTGTTGCCCAAAGTTATTAAAAGGGAAGAAGAAACATGCGTGTTAGGGGTGGTAGAAAATCGCAAGCCACTTCAAAGTATTGTTGGAAAAAGAAGGTGTTGTTATCAACTTGTGCTAAAGCTTCAAAAAGGAAGGGACATTGGTTGACCATAAACTTAGTAGTTGGGTTGTGTGTAATGAAAGTGGACAAAAATAACATGACATTTTTTATTATTATCTTGGGCCAATATTTGTAATTTAGATTGACAAATTAGTACCACACAAACCTTTTATTTTGAATTGTGTGCAAAAAGCTAGAATGAAACTCAATTCCAAATGGAATTGAATTACAATTTCTTTGGGAAAGTTTTAGAATTGAAAGTTTTACAAATTTCAAGAATCTTTTTAGGACTTGCATAAAAAGTTCCATTGAGTAAATTAAAAAAATCAAAACTGAAATTGAAATGCCCATAAGAGGTTGTTGTGGTTTTATGAAACCCTAATCGAAGAAACATCATGCTTGTAAAGCCCCTTGTCAACTAACTTTCACTATTAGTTTTTAAATGTTTTGATTATGATGGAGTATGTTATTTAATACGTAAAACACTAGAAAAATTTCCTAAGTTATTTAAAAGGTGTCATATAATATTCATGGATATCCCTCATATAAAAAAAGAAAGGATGTTATGCCAACGTTTAAGAGAGACAAATATCGTACACATACTTATAGGTGTAAAAACCTTCCCATTCCATGTTCCTATTCTAGCTTCCCTTGCAATCTATGTATGTTTATGCTTATGATAGGGTTAACCTCATATGTTATATTAAACAAGGTCCATGTGTGAGGGGCATTTTAAAATGCAAAGGTAGACTTTATTACCACCTTATCCTAAACACCTTATTTTGGGAATGTTCTTTCATGTGGGGCTTCATCTCCACTTAAAATCTATCAAATTTTGCATATTATATTTATATAAAAAGATAGATGTTTGTTTTGTTTGGATGTCATCACATTGCAACCTTCACGAATTGTGAGACTCATTGCTCCACTTTTGATATTGTTGGAAAATTTTCAATGAGGTGATTTGCATTTATGTTGTTTTGAAATGTATGGACCAATAAAGCAAAAGTTATTGAATTTTGAATGATTTTCATTGTTGAAAAATCAATTTAAAATTAATTTAGAACTCAAGTTCCATAAAAACTTTGAAATTAAACCCACTTCAACCTAAATAGTATTGGGATGGGTGAACTTACATGAGGTTTAACATACTTGGGCCAATGGCATAATGGTCCATTAGTACATAATCCTTTTAGCACAAGGTCTTTGCTAGGCTATATAGGACCTTGGATATTTTGTAAAATCCTACCCAAGGTGTCATCATAATTAAACAAGTTTTTAAATGGTGGCTAGAATTAACAAGCACTCACAAGTGCACCCATGAAAGATGGATGGTAAGTGATTAGAATATAATTTTTTGTTGGTTTTTAGTTTCTGAGCTAATCATGGTGGTTAGCTCAATTTTTTTTATTATCTACTTATTGAATTTATTTTTACACTTACACATACATTGTTGAAAATATTTCATCCTATTTATATGTGCATCATACATGTTTTAGATGCATAACATCCATGTGCAAAAAACACAAACTCATGAAAGAATGATTATCACATGATTTTCATTATCAAATCTTGAGATGAGAAGTTTGTGATCTAAACTTACCTATGTATAAACCAATGTTATGTTTGTAAATGGTTTAGGACTTACATTCCTTGTAAATATAAATCTTGTAATGAAATTTATTTACACTTCACGTAAATGTTTTATATGTATTTACATTTGTGTAAGTGTTTTATATTGATTTACACTCGTGTAAGTGTAAATGTAAAACTGTATAAATCTATTTTATGTTGTGTAAAACAATCTAAATGTAAAAATAAATACATTTATATAGTTTTATGCGGCCATGTAAAATAGTGTAAGTATAAAACAAATACATTTATATGGTTTTACATAGCCATGTAAAACAATGTAAAAAATGTAATTTTTACTTGGGGAAAGGGGGGGGGATTCATAATGTTTTTTGGTGATAGGCCAATTAAATGGCCCATTGCTTAAATTTAATTAATTAATTAATTAAAATCAAAACATTTGTGCTTTCGGATGCACCACAACTAATTTAATTAATTAATTTTTTAAAAAAAGTACAAAAAGTACTTAAGCTCTTGTAAAAGCAAATAGTGTCCAATTGAATATTCTTCATAAAAGTAATAATAGTAAAAAACTTAGTTGTACTCAAGCAATGAAGGGGGGCAAAATGTGCATTCAAGATATTTCTTAGAATAACACCACCATAATCCCATATTGTTAAAAAAATGCTAAAATGTTTAGAGAGTATCAAAATATCATGATTTTTTTTGTAAAGGATGAATCAAAGTGGCCCATTGCAAATTATAAATAAATAAATAAATAAATAAATAATTGAGCTTTGGCTTGCACGCACAACTAATTATTATAGATTTACAAGAAGGTAAGGTCATGAAGGGTATATGATATATACACTTACATGTACCAAGATATTTACACAAGGCAATTTAAGTGTATTTGACAAATTTTTACACTAGTTTTGTGTAAGTGTAAAAAACATTTTATAGACAACAACAATATAAATGTAAATGTAAAAAATTCAGACACATAAATGTAAATTATTTACATTTACATAGGATTTACATTTACGTGTCTGAATTTACATATGAGATCCCAGCATACGTTATCTAGTACCTTACAGATAATTGTAAGGTCCCAGCCAGGATGTTATCTTAATCTTAACAAATTTTTTAAGTAGGAGAAGGGCCTATCTTTCAAACCTTAACAGATTTTCAAGGGGTCGTCAAGTCCTGGCAAAATCTGCATAGTTGTGGAGGAGGGCTGGTACGAAGCAGAATATTGCCTCCTCAACATGAAGCCCTTTCCTTCCTGTTCAAAGATGTCGTTAGGGTTGAGTTAGAAGGGACAAATGGAAGCGTGCTACAGGCTTGAGCCAGAAGGAGCAATTTTGGTCGTCAGATTTTTATCTCTTCAATCCTAACCGTTGGAACATAAAGAAAAACTGCACCTGGGCTTTACTCTCCACGTAAGGCTCGCTTCCACGGTCCTTACCCTACTCTACAGGACCTAGAGAAAGGTACTTCAAATCCCCGAAAGGCCGCTCCCCTTCCTTCCCCCCACTCTTGTTCCTCTTCGCTTGGTGTTGTTGGTTGGTTTGTGAGCGGGCTGGTTTGGAGCGCTTCTCTCTCTCTCTCTCTCTCTCTCTCTCTCTCTCTCGTTCATCTCTTCTTCTTTCCTTTATGGCTTCCGTATTATAATAATCACACCAACGATGTTCTTTTTCTGTCTGCTTTGTCGAGTTTTCTCTGCGTATATAGGCATCATCTAAAGTTCTTCTTGTAATTTAGTCTGGAGATTTGGTGGCAGGTTTTGTGTAGTTGATCTGCATGACGTTAGGGAGGAGGAGGTGCTTCATCTGTGACCAGCATCAGCAGGAGCAGCCAGTACAACTTCGGCTCATCATCAACACGCCTTCTGGTACTCCACTCAGTATTTCCTATCGAATGAATAGTTCTTCCCTGCGTTCTGGCAATATATGTTGGAGACTGTTAGATGCTCTTGTGGACACATCCATATCATCACAGACGCCTTGTGAATCGTCTGTTCATTGAACTTCAAAGCTAGGGTTAGAAAACCCTGTCACTTCTTTCCTATGAGCGATCGTTGCGTGCTCGTTTGTTCCTGTCTCTGTGCTTTCGTTTTGTGTTCGTCTGGATAGACCATGGAACAGCAGCTACTATGTTTATGCAGCAGGTGGTAACTTCTTGCGCACAAGGAAGAAGAGACATGATGTCGGCCTGCCCTCCTGATCTGTGTGTCGCTGTAGTAACGCATCAATGCATTAATACATCACTGCGTTCTACTGTTGTGGATGCATTCAGAGAGGTCCAAACCTGGTACTCAAAATATAGCCAATGAAGAATGTTTACCTTGTGTTGCAGTATAGCCTGTACTGTAAGCACCACTTGCATAAGTGTAAGGAAAACCATAGGCAACCCGGTTCTGAATTTCCTCTTGTAATTTCTCATGGTTGCTTCTGAGAGCTCCACTAACATGAGTTTTTTCCACATTGTTGCAGGATTGAAAAGCTCGCTGTAGGGAGCAATTTGTGTGATCATACCTAGAAGTTGGTGATCACATTTAGCACTCTGATTTGCACCCCTTTGTGTTTTCAAGCATATGCAGGTATGTTCAGACTGTCACATTTCCACTGGTTTTGATGCCATGCAGCATATCAACTATGTAGGTTGAGACTAAAATAATGCTCATTTGGTCAATGTGTATTCCTTGATGGATTTGGGCATTTGAAATTGCATATTAGATTGCAATCAGGTGTCTAGTCTCCATTCATCTAATCTGCCTTGATTCTGTTTTAGGTTCCACTTTTCTTCACCTAAAATGCTGCTGCCACTGCTTAGTAGTAATCCTATGAAAGCCTCCAGTACAGGAACTCCTATGTGGAAAGGGCAATTGAAGGAGGATGGAAAAGGTGCTGGGTGTCTTTAAGCCCAAACCAACCCCACAGGAGCAGCTCCGGGAGTGGCAGCGCAAGCTGAGACAAGAGGCTCGAAATGTAGAGCGCCAGGTCCGAGGTATAATTTTGTTTTTTCTTTTGCCTGTACCTCACCTCTCCTTTGTTCAAGCCTTGCATCACTTACTGTGATGATTCTGTGGTTTGTCTGGGTAGATATTCAACGGGAGGAGAAAATTGTGCAAAAGTCCATTAAGGAGGCTGCTAAGCGCAATGACATGCAATCAGCCAAGGTTGATCTCCTATCTTAAGTTTTGTTAGCAGTTGTATCATGTGAGATGATGTTCAACATTAGTCATGCTGGAAATTTGGGAAACTATGCAGATGGTGTATGATCACAATAATGTGTTGCACATTGAGAACTTTGTCTTGCAACATTCAAGATAGCATTGGAACATTAGTGTGTGCAATATTGGATTTACAAATGAAGATTTTTGATGTGCATGAAGTTTTGGAGGGATCTGTGTCGACAAAACCTAGCTCACTTGGACAGAAGACTCCAACTTTAGTAGATATAGGCATGCTGCTTGAAATATGAGATGGAGACATGAATGCCTAACAAGTTCTTTCCAAAGTGCTTGATTTCCAATATAGAAAGTCCTTTCTCCAGGTGGATTTGTGAATCGGCTAGAAGGCCTAAGCACAATATCATTGAGGTCTTCTTTCAGACTGCAAGTTCAGGATTTAAGAATCTAGGGTTCAGCTTGAGGTCTTAAATTTGCTTACTTGGAAGGGGTTTCAAACTGAGGTTTTTTGTTCAGATCAAAGTGTTAGTCTATCATTAAGGTATGTTTCAGGGTGAAGAAGAAGCTGTGCTTCAAAGGTTATAGTAGGTTTTAAGGTGTGGAGGTGAGGCTGGAGTTAGAGGTTATGATCGTCAAGTTTAACTCACTGTCCAATATGGTTTTATCTCTTCCAATTTTGGGCTGCAGTCGCTGGCAAGGGAGCTTGTGAGATCACAGAAAGTGGTAGCACGCCTATATGAGAATCGAGCGCAACTCAACTCTGTTTCTATGCATTTAGGGGAAAGCGTTGGTAAATTGTTCCCCCTTGTTACCTATAGTCTCTGAGACATAAAATGATTTTCTACTAACAAAAATATCAGGGGCATTCTCTGCTGTTATAATTGGCGATTTGTGTTATTACTTCTGGAAATTAACAGAGACCTAGGGTGCAGATTCTGTATATTGGTCAGGGTGAAGGAGGCCCCAACTAGTACCCTCTATGCAGGCCTCTATTTGCCTTAGGCTTAGATGCTTGGTTGTACAGGGACAAGTTAAAATGAAATGAAGATCTGTCATAGGCTTCCTGCAGCTTGAATGAGGATACTAATGATTTTTTAATCAGCTATGCCTATTGATTGCTGGCTAACATCATGATGGAGTCTTCCTGTTGTTTCTGGAAACATGACAGAAACCAATGATGCAGATATTTCTGTAATGGTTTGCCTGAAATTCTGCGCAGACTAAAGTACTTATCAACACCTGTCATTGGGAGCTTATGCAGTCAGTGGGAGTCATGGCAGCTTGTTGCTGCCATGCATGATGATGGTCAGACACTTTGTGAGTGACCCTCATAAGGTTACCAGTGCACTCATTCTTGTCATGTTACCTTCAAAGTGTTGTGGAGTTTTCTCTGCAATGTCTAGATAGATTTCGTATAATTGATCAATTCTGAGCAGATTATTATATACTTAGCTATGCAAACTGTTTGGGAGCTAATGAAGTTAGTGGGGACACATGGCAGCTAGTCACTGCCTTTCATGATGAAGGTCATGGTCTGATACTTTGTGAGTGACAGTCATTAGGCTATGATAGCCCTCATCCTTGTTGTGTTAGGTCTTGCTGGAACTAACTTAGTTGTGACCTTCAAAGTTTTATGGTGGATTTCTCTCTTCAATCACAGAGATATATTAGGACAGTGCCCATGATCCAAGTGCAGGAGCTGCTACATGGTTTTTTGTCAGTCTATAGATTCCCCTTAGAAAACACTGTTGGGGTTTCACAAATTGTTCTGTAGAGGTGAAGCTACAGAATTTAATCCAAATGATGAAGCTTGATTTACTTAGGTTGGCCAAGATCAGATGCATTTGATATTTGGATTCCATTCCTTTCTTCTTGATATGCTTTTGGAGTGTTGTGGCAGCAACGGCAAGAGTAGTAGGTCACTTGCAGAAAAGCACTGAGGTGATGAAGCTTGTGAATGGCCTCATGAAGGCTCCACAAATGGCTGTGACCATGCAAGAATTCTCACGTGAAATGATGAAGGTATTCCCCCTTCTTCTTCCCTGTCTTTAAGTTCAGAGTTTCAGATTTGAAGTTTGAGGTGCAGGGCTCACCTGGTAGATGGAGGGTTGCAAATCTCTCTCTCTCCAACAAGAGATGAAGGTTGAGTAACTCAGGAGCTGATCTGTAGTGATGATTTGTAACAGGCGGGGGTCATTGAGGAGGTGATGAATGATGAATTGGACTCAACCTTAGACAATGAAGATATTGAAGAGGAGATTGAAGAAGAAGTTGATAAGGTTCTCTCAGCACTTGCTGGTGAAACGGCTGCTCAGCTGCCTGCCACAGCCCACCGAGTGCGGCAACCCACCAAACAGCCCGATGTCCAAGTCAAGGCTGAACATGAGAAAGGGGTCTCTTTCTCACACTCCCTCCATGTGTGCTATTTGACCACTGAGGTTGTAGAATTGTGCCTTAATGTAGATATTGGCAAACTTTTTCTTGACTGTCAACTCAGGATTCAAATTCAGTGATACTTCGTTCAGATTATCAGCTCTCATCCAGATGATCAGTTCCCATGTCTAGGAGGATATCTCTGGTCTCTCTCTGAACTGTTCTGAACTGCACAGATGAGGTTCTGGGGGTCTGAGTTTCAATTTGGACTATTTTTTGATGTTGTAGATTGTGATTGATTTTAGTGCACCTCTGTTTTCACAGGGATCTTGCTGTGAAGATCCTGGTTCTAGATGTTTGTCAAGTTGGGAAGTATTCAAGGAGATATTAAGATATCATGGATCTATATGTTGCAGCTTGGTGGGGTTAAGAACATAAGTCCACTGTTTGGCTACAACTACAGGTGAAATCTGATTTGCTTCTGTCATAATATATTTGCAGCAGGAAGCAGTTGCGGAGGGAGGTGATGATGATGCTGAATTGGAAGCCTTACGTGCACGGTTGGCCAACGTCCGCTCATAAGTCTGATCTCACTCATTTCAACCCATTGAGAGGAAATCAATTTGCTTCTGTCACAATATATGTCTGATTTTCACTCATTTCAACCCCTTGAGAGAGGATTTCCAGAGCCTGTATTCAAATACCTGATTTCTGAGGGTCCTTGCTCCTGTGTGCAGATTCTTTAGGGTAGCTCCTAATCTTGACAAATCTTGCCCAAATCTTTACATCCACAACATTTGCTCTTATTTTCAAATTGGGTTGTGGATGGATGTTTACAGTTGGGTATTAGTTGGTTGATTGAAGGTGCACACCATGAGTGATGTGCTCCATGCAGAAACTTAAAACCTTGAATTGCAGGATATCACGTCAGGGTTTTTTGTGAGCAGTTTTTTCATTGTCCTAAAACTACAGATATAGAGTGGGGATTTCAACAGGACCATATCTTGTGTTTTGTACAATTGTCACCAATACTAATTGCTGTGTTTAGACTAGTCCTGTCACCCTTTTTAGTGGTCCACCTGAGCAATCCTTGTCTATCAAAGCTCTTGGGACAAAAGAAGGAACAATTGATGTAAACATTGAAGCAATGAAGTGCAATTCTGTAGATAGGGTGCATGTGTTTTTTAAATCTTCCATGTAAAGCCTGTTCTGGAATTAGGTGCCCAATTTGAGTATGAACATGATAGTATATGAAGTAGCAGTGTGGATTGATAACAAATGACATCAAGTGGTTCATTGTGGAATGGTTCTGGCCTTTGGTTCCAGGCCCAAAGAAGATCATGTGAGAAATTATGAAATTGTATAGCTATTGGTACATGCAGATGAAATGGGAGTGCCTGCCTTCTGTGAGCCTCTTCCACTGACTTCTTTGCTTGCAGAAAGGCAGTAAGGCAAAATAAAATGCCTGCACACGGGCTCCAAAATGTTGGTTCAGCTTCTCTAAGGGTGACATTCAAGCCTGGGTTGGATATCTACTCTGCAAGTCTTCTCTGCTACCTCCATCAACATGCACTGCTCAAAAGTGGGCTAGTCCACTGCCCTACTCCTGTTCAAAAAATAGAGTAGCTGCTGGCCTAATAACCAGGCTGTGACCTAATTCAAACAATTTACATTAGATGAACTGACTTCCCTTGGACCCCATGTAATGCTCTGGTTTAGGCCTTGTTTAAACACATTTGTTTTCTGCACAATGGCTCAATCACCAAAGGAGTTTTCTCCATTCTTTTGAACAGGGATCTCAAGCTCTAATGTCTTCATAACACGCCAATGCAACTGTCATAGTTCATCTTTCTGAATGGAGTAAGACAGATGTGAAGCAATTCAATGGTCAAATGATGCATTGTCACTCTAATTGGATTTGTATTAGGAGAAATATTTGCCATTTGTTGTGGATTTTTTTGAGCCAAGGATTGGGGAAAAAATTGGCAGACGCTTATGGCACATATGCCCATCAAAAATGCTAAGATTATAACCCAATGTCGTGACAAGTGGGATAGGTTGATGAAGAAGTATTCCCAAGAGAAGGCAACAAAATGTGTTACAAGAGGTGAAACTATTTCATGGATTTGGTTTGACATGAGGAATCTAAATCCTTAAAAGCACGACAAAGGCAAATGGCACACCTAGTGGTTTTGATCACAAGCATCTTCATACTAGATCTTTTTCTTAAGCATTGATTATTGAAGAAAACTTGCTAGATGCAGATGATAATCCAACCCAAACTAAGATTGCACCTTCACAATCTCCTTTGTCCATAGTTCTTGCATTTGGCACTTCAACCGATGCATCCAATGCTAGCACTCAACTAGTAGTGCAAATGAATCTTTTCACACAAGTGAAACAAATTTGTCAAACGTTTCTAGCAAAGTGGTGGCAAGGAAGAAACATAGATTGAATGGTGACATGGCTATTGTATTAAAGAAATTAATTGGTGCTTATAAAAAATTGGAACTTTGAAACTTGAGTTGTAGAGTGAAGCAATTAAGATAACAAAGTCTATTGCTCAATCCAGGTCAATAAAAGATTGTAGAAAGTAAATTTTACAATTGGCACAAATTTTGTAACAAAACTCAAAGCTAAATATCACCTTGATGTTTAAGGAAAATTAAAAATGTTTTGCATTTCTTTCCTACCTAAAATAAAAGTTCACACTACATTTGGAATAATCAAAAATTTCAATGCAACAACATTATGTTTATTGATTGACATGTTTTGCACATTTATTATTGTGTGAAAAAATCCAAATTATTCCTTAAAGTTACATTGTAACCAAATGCAAAAGTGCCTCTCTCACTTCCTCCCTGGCAATCCTAAGTCATTCACCTTCTCATGTGATCAATATGCACATACTAATAAAACACACAAGAAGATTTTCTCATTGTCATATGTCGCATATTACTAATTTTAACATGCCTTGAAATTGATAAAAGTTGTGTAAAATGTAGCATGTCGAAACAATCATGGGAGTTCAATCAATGAATGCATTGGAAATTTTGAAAATCCTCCATCAAATTTTCAAAGTTCCAAATGCATTTTAAATTAAAAAATGATCTTCATTCATAAATCAATCAAATTGATTTTGGTTCACCATGCTTGGATTTTGAAGTTCATAAACCTTGAATAAGTATGACTAAATGGGGTATGTAACATCACCAAAAGAGGTACCCTTGAATTTGCATACCTTTAACTTGAACAAGGAATTCTCACAAAATTTGTCACGATTAAAGTGCACAATATAAGTTAAACATTTTAAATTATCCTTCATTTGCAACAACTTGTGGGTGACCAATGCACGCACTCCAAAAAAGGTGGTCACAATCACAACCATGTAACATTGTATCATGAAAATGTTTCTTATTGTAAAAATTAACAATAAAAAATGTGATCATTTGTTTAGTTTCACATTCAAAGGAATGTGTGTACCATTTATGATTCCACAAATTTGTTACAAGACAATGATGTCACAAATTTATTCAATGATGTTCAATAATCACTTTTTAGAATGAATGTGAACACAAACTAGAAAACAACTTGTTACCATTAAACAAAATATCATACACAATGTAAGTATATTTCCTTTAATTGTAAATGTACCCACCCCATATAATGCATTCATATGTTTAAGAGACAAGTCATGTGTTAATCAATATAAATCCTTTTCACAATCTTCCTAAGTGGTATAGGTGCTCTCACAAATTGGGTTGTAGATAGATTAATAAATGGAGTTAATTATTGCAATACATACTCAAATGTTAAGAAGGTCATCCTATATGACTAAAGGCATTTTCTATTAAACATTTCATGTGTACAATGTTAAATCTCACTTTCAATAACATTGTCATAGTTTTTTGTTCAAGTTCAACACATCACATCTTTTTTCTAATTTTTTTCTCTCATAAGAAACATAAAATATGGCATGAATCATTGCAACAAAGATTTTTCTAATTTGCAACACTATCAATAGCATGGGAAGGAATTTGATTGGCCTTGGGGGACAAATGTTAACAAGAAGCACAAAAGAAAAATATATATATATATATATATAATTTTGAATCATGTTGTGTTTTCAATCATTTTAAATGAAAAAATGGAATTTATTAGGATTTGTTTGATGTTTATAAGTTTTTTTACATATTAACTTTAAATTGTTCAATATAATTATAGTTGTAGAAGTTTTGGGGTCAAATGACACCTAGCCCCCAAAAAATAAATCATTAAATTTTAGTTGTAATAGTTTGAAGGCCAAACAACCCACAAAAAAAACTTTTAAATAAATTAGCATGTAAGTTAAGGGAAAGGTGTTGACCCTTGCCAAAAAAAAAGGAAAGAAATAAATTGTTTTTGTGGGAAGGTGGGAGGACCCCCCAAAACAAAGGGGGTTGGGGTTGACCCCAAGTCAAAAAAAGGACAAAAGTTAATTAAATGGTAAATACACCAATGTGTTTTAGCCACTTGGTTCAACCTCCACATTAAGTGGTTGTTGGCAAGTTCAATGATTCAACCATGCCAAAAAGAGGTATGTGCCTAAAAGAGAAAACACATGTGTGCACTAGGTTCACCCACTCCAATTAGTTTTTGAACTTGCCCAAGACCATTCACACCCAAAAAAAACCTAGACATGGGCATTAATTTTGAACTTTGGGCCTAATGGTTTTTCGAAACATTAATCAACCCAACCCCACATGAACCCACATAAGTGTTTTAAATTTTAACATTAAGTTTTGTTTCACAACTTACATCACTTTGTTCTACATATTGTTTTTTTGCCTGATGTTTTTTATTTATTTTGATCACACAACATGGCATATCTCACTATTATATATGTTGTAGGATTGTGGTTCATTTTCAATTTTTTTTTTTGGAACTACCCACTATGGATGTTCTTCAATATATATATATTGCTAGTTTTTTTTCCAATGTTTATAACTATATGGTTGAAAATAATTAGGAAGTCTACACATCAATGGTAGAGGGAGCCCAAACAGAGGACATAATATGATGCTATTAAGAGTGATGTATGGTTTATGGATTTTTTTATGCTAAGCAAGTGATACGTTTAGTATTATATGATGACTTTCTTTGCATTTGAACAATTGATTTTCCAAATTAGACATTTTCTTGTCAAATCTCCATTTTTTTTTGTTAAAAAATGTCTTCCCATTTGAAAGATTATAAAGATTGTTTTTACAAGTTGTCACATGGGATTAGGCCAACCTTAATGGCCAACCTTAATGTTGTGGGAACATCTATAGTTAAGATGTATAAGAATATTGTTAATGACATCTTATGCGTAAGGACAAGTTGGATGTTGTATACATCCATATGCTTGCAAGTGAACACCTCTAATCTAGAATAGAGAAGTTTAGGGATATTACAAAACATTTAAAAAGTTTGTGGGGTTGTTAAACATACTCGTGTCCCTTTGAGTTCTAAGCTTGATAGGAGGATTACTATTACAACTAGTGATTATTATACCTATAAGTGGGCATGAACATTGTAATGTAAGGGTTATGTGATGCATATAAGTTATTTTGGGATGTTCGTATTGCTTAATTAGGTGGAGTTCATGATGGAGGACATTGGAAATCCTTTTGTCTATACATGTAGTTGAAGACTATAGAGATTTTAGTAAAACATGTATTGGAAGTTCATGGTATAGAGGTTTTGTTTTTGATCTCGGGGGATTTATAATATCCTATTAAGCTTTATTTGATAAAAAATTACAAGTCTAGGAACATTGCAAAGGTGGATAAAGAACAAGTTTGATTTTGCTATGAATGCAAGAATTTTTTTGAAAGAGACAAATTTGGATATTTTAAAAACTATTGGAGGATTCTTAAAAGTATACCTTGTAAATTAAACAAGGTTGCCATCATGACTTGTGTTTTGCATAACTACTACTAGTTGTAAGGTATGTTACAACTTATTGAAGGATGTGAGATTAATTAATGTTCCTTATTTGGGCCAAACCAAACATATGAACTACTCGCATAAATGTGACATGGTCAAGATGGTTGGAAAACATATTTATGATGTTTTATTTGCATCATGATTAAAATGCCATCCTAGATGAATCTCCATTCATATATGTATTTGGTTTGGATTGCATATACATATATATTTTCAGTAGCATAAAATGTGCAATATTGTATTGGAAAGCCAATTCAAATGTATGATGATGTGTAATGATGAAATGAAATGCAAATTAGAATGTGTAATGGAATGCACAAATTGAAACGTGCAATGGGATGCCAAATATTTTAATAATTACTACCACTACCACCACCACCACTACTGCCACTATCACCACCACCACCATTGACTCCACCAACACCACTACCTCTCATAATCTTTATAAACATCCTTGCCATAACAAATTGGTGATCCATAGTGTTCAAAGCAATCTCCTTTTGTATTTCAATCTTCATGGCCTCGATCTTTGTAAAGGATTTTGTAAACTTGGATGATGCTTTTACAAGTTGAACAAATTCATTATTGAGCTTCTTACACTTCTTGTTTGGTTTACCATCCACCCTTGGCTTCTTGCAAGCTATTATCCTCTATGTGGGTGGGTGGAATCTTGCTCATTTGAGAAGGGTTGTTTGCTTGCAAATGGAAGAATTTATATGTTTGAAAAATTGGGTTTGTTTTTTAATATCCTCTAAGTTGACAAGTTCATGTGCAAATCTACCCACATAAGCAAATGGAACATTGTTGTCCATGCTTCTAATAATGCCATAGGCCTTGGCAATCTTGCCCCAAATCATTAAACATGCACTAGATTTCCCATGTTCATGGTTCAATTTGTTAAAGTTCCTCTTCATCTTGTGTATTTTGGATTGAACTTGAAATGAATGCATGAAGGAATCAATGGAAAGGCCTCTTCAATCTTGGCTAAAATCTCTTGATTTTGTTGTTATGTTAAGTTATTCACAGTTAGCCCAAAAAATCTCTCCTTTGCCAAATCCATCAAATATGAAATAAAATCATTATTTCAATATCTTGGATTTGTATACACAAAAAGATGCTACTTAAGGCACAATGGCAAGGGGAAATGAAGCATTTGAAGGTCTTGGGTAGAGCAAAGGTTGAAGTGTAGGAGGTAAATAGATGTTTGCCAAATGTAACCAAGAAAAAAATCTACCTACCAAATTTTCTAGAAGATCTTAAGCAATTCTACCTTTTGCACAACAATCTACCAAGTTTCTTCTTTCATGTGCATGTGCTATATGTCCCCATAGTTCTACCTTTGCCATTAACCTAGGCCAATTTTCAAAAAAAAAAAAGATAGCGTAGAAATTTTTGGCAATCAATGAGATGAACCAACATGGGAAGTTGGGTGCTATTGGAGTTTTTGATTGTTCCTAATGGGTTTTCAACATGTTTTCAATGTGTTCCTCAACATGATCCCAATAGCACTAATGTTGCCAAGGTATCAAAAAAATTCTCAAGTATTATTGAGGTATCATTTGAATATCTTTAACTGAATATCTTAAGGTATCATGTTGAATGATACCATGATTAAAAACATGATCATCAATTCTCACTTTTCATTTATGTGAACATCAAATGAGAAAAACTAGATCAAGAAAAAATAAAATAAAATATGGAGACTTGGGTGAAATAAAACCCCTTACTTGGATCAGGTTTTTAGGGTACAATCTACAAGGTTTAATGCACAAGGTTCAAACTAATTATAGTAGTTGTATCATTAAAAGTAGTGAAAATATATGTAACAGTAGTGGAGCTGTTCCAAAAAAAGCAAAGACAAGATGAAACTTAGTTTCTTACAAAAAATATGGTTTGTTGTGTCCCCCGTGGCCCTACCACCCCATCCACCTTTGCTCCCATTAATGGTAATTCATTTATTTTGCAAGTTTTTTTTTGAATCTCACCCAATGTATTGTGATTGGACAAGAACTCAATTGGAGATCTCTCATGTGAACACTACTTCATTTTAGGGTTTAGGTTTTTGTTTTAAATGGTCGTCAACTTTTTTCATGCAGACGACAAAGTTTGTTATCACTGTTTGTTAGTGGTTGCAATGACTGCTTAGAGAAAACTTCTAAGTTTGGGTAGGAAACTTTGTTTGTTTGTCTATTATGTGAAACAGGTTGGTAGCAAATAATGGGTGGCCAAAGGCGTTACAAGCATTCAATGGAGAGGGGAAGTAGGATGTTATAAGAGGAATATAAAAAGGGGAGTTCAAGGGCAAAGATGGACACGTCTGTTGTTTTTGGTTGAACCAATTGTAGATTAAGTAGAATGAAAAGCTTGTAAAGATTGGTATTTGGTGTTTGATTTTTGTTGCACTAGTGATTACATCATGGCAAGCTTTGTGTTCTTGCTAGTGTTAGGTTTTATAAGGGGTTGATGATGCATAAAGGAGGTTTGAGTTGTAGAATTAGGAGCATGTAGAGATATGCATTTGCATGGGATCTTGATGGAACCTTTCCTGAAATCCAATGAGTAGCGCATGTGTATGAGTGAGAGCTAGAAACCTTAGTGGGGTATTTTTGGGTTGGGCAGAATGTGAATAAAAGAAAGACAGAATGGGAGAGATTATAAAAAATGTCCATAGACCCATATTTTGCACATAATTTTGCTTTTCCTAAGTGGTTGCAAGCCAACTTGGCATATATTGTTCATCCTTGGTTTGTACCTAGAAATCAACTTGTTTCTAAAATTAAGCCAAGTATTCTTCTACATTAGCTCATATGGTAAAGGGATGGATTAGTAGTTCATAATGGACCAACTGAACACTGAAAACTCTGACCTCAAGCCAAACCCCATTAACTCATGCATTCACAAATGTGTGGAATTGTTCTTGGTAGTAGTTTGAAGGCTACCACTATAGTAATCTAACTAACATGTATGTGTCGTCTGGAGATTCACATGGTTATGGAGAATCATGTTCTATTAGGATAGTAGCACCAAGGTGTTGTAACAATGCCGGATTGGCAAGATATAAACAACAGGAGTTGTTGCACAGAGTTTGGATGTCTAATGAGAACAATTTGTAATCAAGAGATATTCTTTCTACCCCTTTCTTTTATGGGTATAGTATGACCAAACTCAAGGTTCAGGTTTTATGTTTTCTTTGCTATACTAATAAATTTACTGATAATTATGATTTTTTATTTTTAAAAAAAATCATTCAATATTTTTTTTGTAATTTTGGTTATTATTATTTTATTTGGGAAAAAAAAAGTTGGTTGGTGAGAATTGTCAAATGATAATTGACTGTCATCAAATTTAACTAGCATCAAGATAACCAATTAAAATTGTTTAAATAAAAATATTTATACCCTAACCCAATGTATGAATTCTTTTTAAATTAAAAAATGAGAACTAAAGCATTTTGTAATCTATTTTGTGAAAACCGAATTTGCAAAGAATAAAACACACCATTGAATACATCATACACACCCACCATTGAATAGCACCTCACTTTGTCCCATATGTTTTGCCCTAAGTTTTGTTCTTGTAACATATACTTGAGTTTCACACTACTACACACTACTAGCGACAATAAACTTCTATGTGCATTTGGAGTTATACAATAAAATTGTAATAAACAAAAAACAAAGAAAGATTTTTCAAAAATTTCAAAATAAAATGTGTTTTCTTCTCTTACACTATACAAGTAAAAATGGAAAAAAAAGAAGTCATGAATGTTGTCCAAAAAAAAAAACCACAGCAAACTTCCAATAGAAAAAAAATAAAAAGATTTAAAAAAATGCATGCAACAAGAATACAAAATTAAAAAAAAAATCCAACCATATAAGAGGTCATTATATAAAGATGTTATTCTAAGTAGTTATATAATAGATTTTGAATTAAAATAATTCATTTTAACATATTATGAAAAGAAACATAGTAAGACGAAATATTATGAGAGCCTATTGCAATCTTACCTAAACCATCTCTGATAAACGTTCATCGTCACTGAAATAACCAACCCAAAGGACGATACTATTAAGCTACTTTGGGACTGCCAAAAGATTGATTAAATTTATCCTTGATTGAATATAATTTAGGTGAATTTAAGTGCAAAGGGAGATTTGAAAAAAAGTTGCAGCTTGATAGTGCAGCTAGATCTCCAGTTGTTGCTAACCCATAAGTTTCAAGTTCAAGCCTAAATTTTAACACGAAAAACCCTGTAATTAAAAATCAAGGATGGGAACCCATCCATCAAAAGTACAAGGCAAATGAGAACACAAACAGACACAACCCAAGGAAGAAAAGAAAAAGAAAATGTTACACTGATGCAAAGCCTCTTCCGTTTGGGCATAAGTGATAATGCGCTTGCATTCAGCCATGTGTCACAACCAATTGGATTATTGGTGCAAATTAGGAGATCTCAATGTCAAGCACTTGCACACATGGCCAAGTGCCATGACAAATTGAATTATTGATGAAAATTAGGAGACTGATGTCATTTGAATGCAGTAGAAGGCTCTATCTTTAGACCTTTGTGGGATTTTAGTTTTTTTGAAGCACAATAGCAGACCCAACCCACAAGCCATTAGCACCCCCAAGTCAAGCTCAGGGCCAGTAGGACTTTCACCTGAACCAGTGAGTTTTAAACCCAGAAATCTTTTTTGAGGTCCTGGGGTCCCAGACCACTGAGGCATCACCCCTGGACTACCCTTCTGGGATTTGAGATGCCTCTCATTTGAGAGGCACCATGCTTAAAGAAACATCACATTTTTGGGCCCTTGCCCCCACAAGGACAGGGACTATCGCATTGGATCCAACTTTTGGTAGTTTTACCTTATTATAACCAGTTTCACATTAGGTGAACCAGTTTCTTTGGTGAAAGTGTTTAGACTGTTTAGATCAGAATAGATTTTTTTTTTTGATATTCAGAGTGTGGACACAGTAGGTAGATGTACAACATCTTAACTATTGGCAGGGCCAGCGTGTTTGTGATGCCTTGTTTGCTTTGAAAAAGGGTCAGTGGGAAAGATGGAAAGAAAAAAGATGAAGGCAATCTGACCAGCTGGCACAAGGTCTTGCCATGAAGCTGGAAGAGTACCAGATTTCGTTTTAAAATTCTGCTAAAAACACACTACAAGCAATGTGGGGGGGTTCTTTATGGTTTTGAAAAAACCTTGACAGTCTGCTGTGTTTGTTTTGCTGAGCTACAAATCAGACATCAGAAAGCCACCAACAATTTTACAGTATGCACAATGACTAAACTCTCCATAGTTTTGCCGAGCAGGAGGTATCAACCACAGTGAGGGGGGGGGGGTAAAACCCATTTGCACAGCATGGACCCACAAAATCTGTAATTAGAACTACACAAAATCATTTATGCACTAACAAATATTTGCTCTAATAGTGTTTACTCAAGTAGCCTTGGAATCCGATGTTCTTCGTTTCTTCTCCGGTGGCTCCTCTACATAATAAGAGAAACAAGCATTGTCATCTGGTTAGTCTGAGAATCTGTAAATGGAAAGCCTTTCTATTCTGCACAATGGGATGATCTCTTCCACACATTGAAATTGAATTGGAAGAATCTGGCCACCATTCAATATTGATAGGACATCCCATTGACAGGAACAGGAGGCATCACTCACATTTTCATAGCCCTCCCTATATAACTTCACTGGTTGAAGCAAAAATTCTTCCCAAATTAGGCACAAGGGAAGGGCTGCGGAGAGGTAGATTTGCCATGCGTGACCTGCCTGTCAATGGCAGACACCTGATAAATGACTCTGCTATACTACTGCAGATAGAGCTTACAAAACCAGAGGAAGAATATCGTACCCACCATTATTTTTAAAACTGACAATGTAAGGAGAGAAGGAACTGCAGGTGAACTCAGGTGATGATCCTCGGCTTGAGATCTCAACAGGAGAATTGACAGGTGCAGAGCTAACACTAGCAGAGCTCACTATATTCCTCAACAGAGCTTCCACTTGTAAGGCAGTGGCATCACGGTTAGACTTTGTCAGGGTCAAAATTGCTGCACAGAAACCCGCTCATATAGTTAGATGAGCACAATTGAAGCAGAATTTTTTAGTGTCTGTTCATCACCCAGACTATGATCATCTCAAACATATAGCTATTGCTTTCTTGCTTCTAGAGGAGGGCACTTTTCTGTTTTCTGTGACAGGCAACCAAAATCATTGCCAGCAGGAAACAGAAGCCCTTAGGTCCCTAACACTGGGGGTGAATGGTTCACCTACTGAGACCTGTTAACAGCTATGCATAAAATCCAACTGCATGTAATCAGGGTTTGGACCCCAACACAATGTGCAAAGTGGCCATAATGTAACACTAAGCTACCAGCTCATTGCTGGCAGAGAAGACCACAAGTTTGAATTAAATTCAGTTTGGTGTGATATTTGCAACTCAGTGAACTTGAGAATTTTGCACCTGTGTCAGACCGCTGCTTAATAGCTTCAACAAATGGCAAATCATGGCCATACCGACATGCAGGCAATGATCCAAATACCTGCATCCATGTTTACCCAAGTTGGTTACTAGTAGGAACAATATAAATTCACATAAGAACATACTGTTCCCCAAAGTATTCATCAGCAAGAACATCATTTACTGAAGACATGGTAATCAAGTCAAAGGAGAAAAGTCTCACAGCCACATTTGGAGAAGCAAGCAAGGCCATAAGCGCATCCTTGAAGTGTTCACTTTGCAGCTCCATACGCCCAACCTACACCACAAAAGTGACATCCTTCTAATATTGAAAGAAAGACCTACATTCGATCAATAAAAAAGACTTTTAAACTTTGGTGTTGTTATGGCTGCAACTATTACTGGGGAAGCAGGGCTTCAAACAACCTCATCAATAACATGTAACTTGATGGCCTTGCTTGGTTTCAGCAGTGGCAGCACGAGTCTCTCAAAGGCCTCCATGGCAAAGTAGTACTTCCCAACCTGGAATGGCAATATAGATTAATGTTAAACTGCAGTGTTCAATCGCCTGAGTGTATTCACGAGGCATGTGACTGTTCTCAGAGGTCAGCATCTGGCAGAGTTGGATTATCAAAATCAATCCACATTTCATGTTGTGGCAAGTGTTAGCAGAAAATATATTATAGGATTCCAAGGGTAAAACTGTGAATATGATTGTGTAAATGCTGGGACAAAGGATAACGAAAATAATGGCATCATTCTGTGGTGTAGTTGCACATATTGCATTACAGTTCATTTGATGACTAACAAAGGGGTTGTGAACCAGTACAGTGCTCTTGCATAATAAGTTTGGCAGCTCCAGAAGTAAAAATAGCAGCAACAGGCATAAGATTGTTTGACAGAATACCTATCTGAGTGTAAAAAAAAGAATGAGGAATATAACTTGGGCAAACTCACCTTAGGACCGCACCCTCTTCGCAATCTAGACAGGGGTGCACACTCTCCTGAAAGAGTTTCTGCATCAGAAATAAACAGACATAGGATTTATGTGGGCCAAAAACCACATATTTGAACCTCAAAGAAACAACATTGCTCTGCCAGATCAAGGATCTTAAAGGCCACATAAATGGTGTGCTTTGAACTTGCCATCAGACTCACCTATATCCAGCCCAATCTTTTCACCTGTTCTAGGATTTCGTGCTTCAAGAGTGTAGAATCCAGCTATCATGTCCTTTGGCAACTTCTTCACAGCATTCAACACCAGCCTGCATTCAAACCAGTTCCAAATTATCAGAGATGCAATTTGATGTTGTGTCAATTGAATAACACCCACAGAAACAATACATGGAATAGTGTCCCATTTCCCTCCATATCCCATAAATGACCATCGTTAAACAGGACTAGTAATAACAATACTTGCACTTCACCCAATCAGCTTCCCGACATGGGAGGTCCATGTTGAACACAACAATTGTTTTAGTCATGTGAGTTACCCCTCTGTGTGGAAGTCTAGGAATACTTCAAAAGTCTTTAACAGCTACAGCACGTCAGAGTAGGCTTTTCAAGAAATTAGAACTCGGTGGGGAAGCTCCCTAAATTCTTGACAACCCTCATCAAACCTTGGTTGATATCCAAGAAGTAGTACTAAAATCTACAATGGAACTCTGCAGCCAAGAGTGATTTACTTACGAAGTTTTTCCCACACCTGCAAAACCACATCCAATTCCCAAAACCACACACCCCCAACCTCTGTGAAAACCCAAAAATGCTACATATTTTTAAAGAACTTCAAGATCTTGAACACCAGAGCAGAGACTTTTATTGAATGCACCAAAAACATTTCAAGTAGGAGAGGGAAAAACAATCGCACACAACTGAACCCTCCAATCCCCCCCCCAACCCCCCTCACTTTCATTGAACAGAAAAAGCTACAGATTCCGATGATCACACATCTGGAGACATTTCCAAAAGGGGTTTCTAGTCATACTTGTCTACATTGTCAAATTTTGGAGTTTTCCTTTCCAAAGACAGAACTAAAATTCACACCAAATAAACTTGCATACACTCTGTCTGACTGACCCTCAATTGTCACTTCCAACTGATCTCCATCTTTGCTAGACCTAGAGCAAAGCATGTATATGGCCAATGCCAAATGATTGTTCTTCCATCATGCTACTTTTGACACCACTAATTATAAGCCTTAGTTTACCTTCAATTTAGCAGAGTGCACACCAGAAGCACTTATTACTTCCCTTGCACAGAGAATGTCTTAAACAAAATCCACAAGCATGTTTGCTTCCAAGTGTTTATCAAGAGCATGCAGGTATCTGCATACTCTTGAGCTTTTGGTACGAAGTAAGAGGGTGGGGGGGGCGGGGGGGAAATGCAGATCTGTTCGAGTACAGTAATATGCTCTTATCTGAATTGAAGGAGAATTTTTTGTCACAACAAGAGGGAAACAAAAACATTTCTCCATTGCTCCAGCTTTGTCCTATCCAGATAACAGAGACAACAGCTCTTCCCAGCTCTTTCCTTGGTTTCACTACTTTTTGTGATCACAGTAATGCTTTCTTCAATCGAATTTAGCACAACAGAAAAAAAACAGGGACACGGGAGAAGAAGAAGCAGCGCGACGCATGAATCAAGGCAGGTTAATCATAATGAGGTTTATTTTGATGATACAGGTACCTCCTATTATGGAAAAAGGGAGACCAGAGGAAGGAAAACTGTGATGTACCGGGCTGACCAGTGACGAACACATTGATGGCCGAAGACGCCGGCGGCTCCTTGTCTTCGACCGTCCATGCCAGTGCATCAACTCCTACCATCACCTTGCTATTTGCTGCTTCTGTTCCTTCTCCTGACCTTCTCCTGTTGTTGCTTCCTCCTACTTGTTCTTGCTTGCTCTTCCTTGTCATGCATCCACGTTCCTCCACCTCTCTCCGTCCTCAATTTCTCGTTAGCGCAAAGCTCGCTCTGTCTGTCTCTGTTCTCTCTGTCCACACACACACACACACACTCTCTCTCTTTCTCTCTCTCTCTCTCTCTCTCTCGACTTGTACAATGCGCGATTTGCGAAGTGTGTAAGATAGCGCGATTGCCGCGTCCTCAACTGCACAAGTAGACGAGCATTTTGCGCATTTCTTCCCGTGCTGACTGTGAAGAGGAAGAATCGACTGGGGACATTCATCGTCATTCCGCCGCAGAATGCGTTGGTGCATCTGCATTTCTACGTCTATGCAACTTCCACCACGCACAACTCCCGGAACCATTCCAGCTGGGAAACCAACGCAGCAGCTACCGATTCCGGTCCGTAAAGCACAGGGAATTATTATTTGTTTTAGTGAATCTGAAGGGCATGTAATTTAGTGGAATTTGTCATCCGCAAATATGGTGGGGTATTTTTTTTTTAATGAAATGAAGCTCGAGTGGCCATTTTGGTTTTTAAAATGCCTTGCCTCCTTTTTCCCATTTTTCAGATCATATTTGTTGGCTATCTCCTCCATATCATGAGATTTTTATTTTTTTAAATTAATTAATTTATATTTTCTTCTTCTTCTGTGGGTGTTTTTTTAATTAGATTTATTATTATTATTAATTTATTTATCTATATCTTCTTCTTCTTTGGGTAAGGTAAAAGAGGGAGATAATTATTATTATTTAAATGAGGTAGTTAAACTTGAAAATGAAATACGACTTTTTTTCATATCCCTATTGATGGGTAGGGGAAAGGTAGGGGAGAGGAATAAGGTAGTTAAGTTAAAAAATGATGAAGTAGTTATGAGTTGTTTTTAGAATTGTCTTTGGAATTGTTCAAGGACAATTATATGATAGATTCTATAAGCCTATGAAAGATTATGCAAAATCATCCATATACCAACTCTTCAAATTTTCGTCATTTGAATTAAAATTTGAAATAGTGATGAATAATTCTCAAAATTGAAGATAAAATATGAGTAAAACAGCTTGATAAAATGGGATTTTGGGAATTTGGTGTTCTTTTCAATGTTGGATAGTTTTTAAACTAAAGATAGATAAATATTAAAAAAATCAAAACTGGTGATTGTGAAAAAATTCAAAGACTTGTCCAAAATTGATTTTTTTCCCTTTCAAAATTTCAATAACTCGTACTTTCACAACTTAGATCCTTTTACTTTAATCTTATTATTATTATTATTATTATTATATTTGAATAACATAATACCATTGGATATCTATTCATCCCATCCACCTCAAAACCCCATTTGTTTTCCAAAGGAAATAAAAGACCTTCATTGGTTCTATGGAAAATGTACAAAACAAAATTTTAATGCTCAAATTTAACTTAAAATATTGCCATGGATAGGAACAATGTGAGTGATATTAATTCAATTTTATTTTATTTTTGTCATGAGTAGATTTGTGAAGACATTAGTTAAATGATGTAACAAAATGGGACAAGTTCAAATTCACTAAAACAAATTGGAAAAACCCTTAAAATTCCTAAAAATAAAGTTGAGGATCCTTGAACTCCATCATAACACATTTGAAAACCCCCGATTTTAAAACAACATACCCCCAACATTGTTTCCCCCCATGTGAAACTTTCAAAATGATAAGAAGAAAATTAAGAATTTTAAATTTTTAAAATAAAAAAATAAGAACCTTCAAAGTTCACAAGAAGAAAGGCACATACTTCATTTTCTTGCTTGTGAAACTTCACACAAAAAATTCACAACCCCAAAATGACAAGAAGAAAATTGAAGATTTTAAAACTTCAAAAGACCTTCAAACTTCACAAGAAGAAAAGAAAATACCCAATTTCCCCCCTTGTGAAACTTCACATAAAATAATTAAAGACCCCCAAAATGACAAGACGAAAATTGAAGACTTTGAAATTTCAAAATACGAAAACAAAAACCCTTCCAAGTACACAAGAAGAAAGGCACATACCCCAAAATGACAAGAAGAAAATTGAAGACCCCCAAATTTTTTAAAAACGAAAAATCCTTCAAAGTTCAGAAAATGAAATTCAAAGACCCCATCCCCCCCTTAGAAAAAATAAATTGAACGCCCCCAAAATGACAAGAAAATAATTGAAAACTCCTAAAGTTAAAATATATATTTTAAAATTCTAAAAAAAAAAACTGCCCAAAGTTGAAAATATAAAATTGAAAAGCCCTAAATTGCCCAAACTTAACAAAAACTTGAAGAAAACAAAATGGAGGACTTCGAAAGTTGATAAGAACAAAATTAAAGAACCCCAAGCTCACCAAATTTTTTTAAAAAATGCCTTAAGTTCACAAAACAAAATTGTGAAGATTTAATTGAATAAACTTTAAACAAATGTTTGTTGATTTTGTTGTGAGCTTTGGGTAGTGCTTAGGGGTACAACTTGTGTTTGATTTGTTCATTTTGTGATTTTAGTCATATTGGACTTAAAAGTGTTTACTTCAAAGAAGTTTTTTTTTTAGCCTTTTATTGTATGATATTATTAATAAATTTCAGGTTTAATTCATCAATAATAACATCTATTAACACAAGTATTTGTTTCTTGTTGTCATAAGTTGGTATGTCTTGAATTTCTCACCATATCCCAAGAATATACATTCATTAAAATGTGCATCCAACTTCTATCTCTTTTCCTTATGCAACCAAATATTTTTAGGTGAGACAAATCAAGTTGATGTCCAAACCATATTTGATATGTTGTCATTTGATTCTAGTTTGATTTAGTGGGCTTTGGTTTGGCAAGTAATAGACAGTCATGAAGGATCCGCCCCAAAAGGTTTTTGGTAGTTTTGCATATGACAACATGGTTAAGATTGTTTCAATTCATGTCTTGTTCTTTCTTTCAACAACTTCATTTTGTTATGGTGTGTAAGCTACAATGAACTCCATTATGCCCTCCTTTTGGCAAAATTCAATGAATTCTTTTTATTTATATTCACCTCCTTCACCAAATCTTAATATTCTGATTTTTTGATTAGTTTGTTTCTCAACAAAATTCATATATATGAAAAATATGTTGAATTTCTTAGATATTTTTATCAAATTTTTAAAAAAAATCTTGACTTATCATCATTAGAGGTTATAAAATACTTACAACCTCCATGTGTATTGCTTTGCAAGTGCCCACATATGTGAAAGTGTATTAGTCTATGATTTTGTGTGGATTTATAAGTTCCCACTTTGAGAAATTTATTTATGTGTTGTTTTCCTTCAATACAAGGTGTACACCACATAACTTTTTTTTCATTAAAATGATCAACTTTTCTTGCCAACATTTGTGTGTCTCAAAGTTTGTTATTATTATTATGTCTAAGCTTTAAATGCCAAATTAGCCATACTAATTTGTGTTATGATTGGGACTACAACAACTTGTCTTTCTTTGTTTTGCAATTTCACCCAAGTTTATATAAATCATAATCCAACTGACATTCTACTATGATATCTTTTGATTTATTGATGAAAATATATATTCCTTGTTTTATATGCATTTCTCCTCCTACTTTATCAAAATGTTTCATTGAAAATAAATTCTTCTTTAATCTAGGAACATGTAAGATTTAAAATATTTGTTTTTTTATGTCATTTAAAAGTTTTATTGTAACCACTCCTTGCCCATAGATTTTGTGTGTTGTATTATCACCCAAGAACATTACTTCATGACTATTTGAAAATGGTTGGTAGTAAATAATGATTCCATATCAAAACACATGTGTTGAAATACCCCAATATATATGTGTTGAATGGAGTCTTTTCCTTCTTTCATTAGTAGGGCAACACCATATAAGTTGTTATTTTTTGTAACAATGTTTGAATATGACCTTTTGCTATTTGAAATAGTTTCATCAGTTATTCTTATTTTACAATGTTTCACAATAACACATATTGGGTTTTGCGATTGGGCTTTGTGACTATGTCTTAGTTAGGAAGGACATATGCAACTAATCATTCATGAGTTGCTAAACTCATGTTATTTCACCCATTTAGGCGCAAAACCTAATCATCTAATTGACTAGGATTTTTTAAAATTTTGGCTTAATATTGAAATTCCACATCATCGATGACTTTGGTATGACATGTAAAATGCATGTCATTTCAATTTAGTCATTTTATTTGACTAAGTGTTACAAAAGACACTTTGATAGATGGATGACATGTGCCAAAAATCTATAAACACGTTATGAATTATTACACATGACCAAAAATCAACCTAGCTCATGTAATTAGCATAGCCAAAGGTCAACCTAGCCTAACCTAGCTAAATTAGGTAACCTAACTTAGTTTGCTTAGCCAAAAATCAACTTAGCTTAACATAGTTAAGCTAATTACTTATGTTAGGCAACCTAGGTTAAGTGGCTTAGATTAAAAACAAATGTCGGATTCCTAGCCCAAGAAACCTATATTATATTATTTAACCTAAACCAAATGGCCTAGGTATCATAGGTTACAAGAGTAAGGACTTGAATCCTTCACCTTCACTTTGGGGTTCAAATATTCATTCATTGCACTACCACATTTTTTTACACTAATTATATTTAACACAAAGTTATAAAGTTCAAAATTTTTAACCTTGAATTAACCTTGGCCACATTAGGTTGACTTAAATCAACCTACCTACTACCTACCAACCTAGCCTAAACCTAGACCTCCCTAGGTTGACTTAAGATGAATTATTTTTTCAACCTATACTACTTATTAACCTAGCTTAGGTTAATTTAAACATATTTAAATTAAAAACAAACCTAAGGATAATTATGTCGCATCTAGTCACATCATAGTTGCATTTAATTGCACAAACTTGATAAAATATTTTGTAATGAAACTACCTAGATTGATTTGAGAAAAAACCTAAAGCTAAAAACCTAAGCACTTAAGCAAGCCTACCTAAGTTAACCTATTAATAAGGTAACCTATTCTAGGTATATTTAATCATACTAGATGTAATAAATTTTTTAATTATAGTTAAATGACTTATAAGGTAACCCAAATTATGAAGTAGGTATTTATTAAGTAGCCTACAGACATAGGTTAATTTAATAGGTATGTTAACCTAAGTTAATGTGTTAAATAGTTTAAAAATCAAGGAGTTATGTGGCACCTTTTTCAAAATGATTATTAATATTGTACTCATAATTACAATTAACAATAGATTGTTTAGTACACATACACATGCATGTGAATTCATGACTTCAAAAACCTCATGGCACACCAAAAAAATGGCATGCCATGACAAATATTGCTGCCATAAATTCAAAACACACAAAAATTATGATGTCACAAGAAATCATGGATTGCCATGAAAATTTGTGACACTTTATTATCAAATAGCATGGCATGGCATGTTATCATCACATGGAAAACCGAGTCGTTATTAATCGCAAAGGATAACAATATTTTCAACTAGCTAATAAATGAAATTAATTCATCAAATCAATGACGTGAATCATGATGTGAAGTTAGTGTCACAAGTCATGAGATGTTGCGATTACTAATCAACCTTATTGTCATGTGGCATGCCACGTCAACATCACACAACCATAAGTTGTTATTATTCACCAAAAGTTGCAAAAATGAATGAAATTTTGTTATTACCTAATTTTGGATGATTAAAAATACATTTATGAAAATTTGATATTTGTGTAAAAATCATAAAGTCGTGATATCGACTATAGTCATAAAACCATAATGCCATGTGGCACTAGAATGTTTTTTACAAATACGCAATCATTAATATGAATTTTTAGTTATAATCGTAGTGAAAAAAGACAACAATCATTTTATTAACCGGTTGTAAACCCAAGATGTGTTGTTGTGTTTTATCAAGTGTCCAAGCTTCTTACAATATAAACATTTCATCTTCTTTTTATCAAATGATGATTTGGAAAACATTACACCATCTCTTGGTGCAAAGGATATGTTGGGATTCTTTATGTTAGGTGATTTGTAATTATTGAACTTTGAATGTTTCTTCCTTACATATAGGGTTGATGTATTTTCATTGTTTTGATTCATGTCCTTCATTAAGGTTTTTTCTTGAATCAAATTTGATATCAAAGATTGAAGGGTCAAATTAAGTTTCTTCACAACGAACTTAGAAATGTTCTATAACTTAGAGGCGTACTTTTCATGAGACAAATGATTGCTTCATCATCTGGCGCCCATGTTCTGACGGTAACTAGTTGGTGCAAATTTGTGCAAAATAAGTGTATGTGTTTTGTAAGACTACCATTTTCTCTCATATTTAGAGTGTGGAACTTATCCTTGAAATACATTGTAGTTATAATATCTAGAAATTGGAATAACTTTTCCAACTTTTTCCATGTTAAATTTGATGTGTTACATGATTAAACATGCAACATAACATTGTTATCCAAGCAATAATCGACCATGGTTAGAGACATTGTATCCTATTTCTCCCACTCGTGCTTCTCACTCCATTATTTGTGATGCCTACCTTTATTGTAAAAAATTGGGTGAGATTCATGTAAGATTAACTATTTTTTTGTTTATATACCAAATTCATTTAAATTTGTTTTGTTGGTGTAGTTCTTATTTCATAAGGCAAATATTTCAAGATTTGTTTTGTTGGAATATTTCTCTTAGCTTTACATTCCCCATAGTGATTCATGAATTACAAATGATATGTCAATTGACCTCTTCGAATCTCTTGCCCACTTACCTACACAACTCCCACAAATTACAATCCACTACCCTATAGGTTATTGAAAGTCTAGACTCTTCATAATAATGAGTATTGCCTCATGTTTTCACAAAAAAAAATAGTGCATGCTTTCAAGACTCAAGTTGTTGCAAAAAAATTGATGTGTTACACATAGATTGTAACTTTCACCTTCCGTCAAACTACACCATGGAATTGGAAGTGTCAAGCAACAAGCTTGCTTCACCCAAGCTTTATCCAATTTTCACTATTCATGCTCTCACACATGCACTTTCTCAAAAAACTTCACCAAGGACCTAATGTGTTACATAACCTCCATTCTTGTCACTCTTCATTCTTGAATCCTGAATTCCCATTATGTCTATAACATGGTGGCCAATATCCACCATAATATGGAATGTTTTTGGCAAATCCAATGGCTTAGATTGCACCAAACAAGAACGACTTAATGACCATGGATGGTGACCTTGTAGTGATCCCATTCTTACACAAATTGAACTTTTAGCAACCTTCTTTGTTTGTATATAGTTGTTTGGTGAATTTTGACTTTATGGTTTCTCCTCTTTTGTGACATTTGTCATCATTTGAAAAAGCAAAGTTGACAATCACACATTTAAAAAGAATTCAATTTTGCAAATTTTATCTTTTGTTATCATTATTATTTTCCTTCATTAAGTTAAGGTAACTCCACATTTTTTGGTTGCATTTTGGTGAAATTTCACCCAAAAAAATCCTTGATGGAATTAGAACATCTCTACATTCTTTGTGAAAATGATTGGAACTAAAGGTCTTAGAAATTAAAAAAATCAATTTCAAGACTAGACCAAAGGTTCCATCAAAAACAAATAAAAAGTTAGAAATGGGAGGAAGATTTCAAGGACCAAACAACATATGTTCAAACCTCATTTATCACAATGTGCACCTTAAAGTCAAGGAAGTTATTATGGTTGTTTTGCACCTTCATTAATATGGCTAAATCAATTACCCTTGTCGATTATGTAGGCGGTCAATTTTGCTATGTTCCCTAGATTTGTTTTTTCACCTTTTCCAAGAAGGTTCATTGGTTTTAACATCTAGAAATAGGTAGTGTTTGGATGATTTTGGTTCCTGGTTCTCTAGTATCTTCATTCAGATGGGCTTGACCATAGGCTTACTAGGATCCAAAATTATCCAAACCCTTAAGGATTGGGGTGGTAGATTATGCCATTTTCTTGACCACATTATATAACATAATCTTGTAATGATGATCATATATGCATAATAGATACTAAAATGTGCTTCTTGAACAATGTTTTTCCTAAATGGTTGAATCTGCCACCCAAAACCTTAATGTCATGAAATGCCATTATGTTGAGTGTGTTGCCTAACTTGCCCTAATAGCTTTGGTTGGCACCTTACCCAACGTAATGGGCAAAGGCTTCACCACTTTGTAGTACTAATCTTGAAATCAAATGCTAGGATTTGGAATACTCAACTACAAATCAAATTGCTAGTTGAAATTTTTGCATAACTAAGAAGAGTTGCTGAAAACTTCATGTTCACAACCTTGCAAACTTCACAACCAAAGATTAATAACATATAAAAGGTTCATATGTTTGCATGAAACTCAATTCATATTTTCAAAGTTCTTCAAAAACAAAATAATAATAATTGTAGTAATAATATCTAGTCATCTCAAATCTATTTCAAGAATTTTTTTCTACAAGATTAGGTAGTTACTGAGTTAAAGGAAGAGATTTGAAAGAGTTGAAATTTCATTCCCAAGTTCAGTGTCTATGGTGATGAAAAAAAATATGATATTGCTATAAAAATTTTCAATCCTTTAAGAAAAATCACTTATAAATTGTAAGAATTCAAGTTCAAAGCATAACAAGAATTTTTTAAAACATGTTTTTCTTGTGTGTTCTTCTGGAGTCTCAAAACATAAAATATGCAACTCCGAAACCACACCATGACATAAAAACCTAAAACACAAAAATTAGAACTCTATTCATTAAATTACATTTTAACAACAAATAACAAACTATAAAAAACTAATGTCATGTTATAAATATCTAATAGTTGTCGTGTGCTGCAAAGATTGACACCCAACATTATCAAAATCAACAAAATTCACACATGAAAACATGCACATAAATGAAGAGATACATGTAAAGAGAAATCTGCTTGCAAACTATGACATTGGTCTAGAGAGATGAATCTTCTTTTCTTCTCAATCTCTGAATGTCGTAATTATGTTTCCTCCATTAAGATATGGATGCAGAAAACCATGCGAGCTTGACCGGTTTGTAAATCATAATCAGAAGCACCCATGTCTCTATGTGCTTTCTTTGAATTAAAACACACTCTTGAATGGTTTCTATGGTTTTTATTTACACTCAAAACTGAATGAAGTATGAACAAAAATTCCAGAATCCTCAAGTTTTTGTCTTCTTTTCTGTCTAACTTTGAAAATCAAACCCTTATGCTCTAAAAAAAAAAAGATGTGAACAACATTCTTGGATGCTATTTTTTGTAGTTCTATTTTGCTCTATTTTGAGAATCTGTGAAGAAAACAAAGACACTGAAACCAACCAATTTTCATTGATTGCTGCAAATCCATTCCCTTGTTTAATATGATGATCACACGCTGCCCCTAAAATTGTATACAAAAAGCTCAGTGCCACCTGCAAACTAATTGTAATCTGTATGAGCTCTGCAACCCACCCATCCACCCACCCAGTCTGCACAAAATTCATGGATGGGGTTTTTCAGAGCTTGGATTTTTGCCTGGAAAACTTGGAAGGGATACATGATGGTGATGGTGGTGATGATGAACTTGGAAGGGTAATGGAGAACAGCAGGCGGATTTTCCAAACCTTGAAACCCAGAGAGAGATGTTTGACAGAAGAACATGGATGATGATGATGAAGAAGAAGATGATCATCATCATCAAGCAAGGTCCAACCAGTTGAGAAAGTTGAAGTTTGTGAGCAATCTTTGATGGAAGTTGGTAAGCAAACTTTTGTGATGCAGGATTGCTGAAGTTGTAGGCAATCTTTGGTGAAGTTGGTAGGTAATCTTTGGTGCAGATTGATGATCTTGGAAAGCAATCTTTGGGGGAAGATTGATGAAGCTGGTAAGCAGATCTTTGGTGCAGATCGATGTTCTCAGTGACCAATCTTTGGTAGAAGATTGACAAAGTTGGTAAGCAATTTTTGATGGAAGATTTGGTGAAGTTGGTAAAAGCAATATTTGAAGATTTTTGGCAGCTGAGAGAAGATGATGATGATGCAGTCGAAGAAGTGATTGAGGAGGAGGGCTTTTCAGGGCTTTTGAAAGGATTAATTGCTGTTTCTTGGTTTGTGCACATATCTCTATGTGTGTGTGTCATGTATGTGTGTGCAGATCTATGCAGAGTTTGTTGTGTTGTGATCAGATCCAGAAGGGTTGAAGCAGCAGGGTGTTGGAAGGAATGTGCAGGTCTGGCAACCACATCCACCGGCCTTCACCATGAACAAAATTGAGCTCCAAGTGCGCAACTCGAGAAGATTGCATGTTCTTGAGGAAGATGGAGCTACCACTTTGGGTAGCCAAAACGCTGAAGCTCTTGGAGCTGGCGTTCAGAAACTGGCTGGAGATGGACCAAGGTGGTCTTGCAGCAGGCTCCCACTGCAGTTCTTCATTCAGCAACCATATGGTGAACTCCCTCTTGCCATAAAGATCAACCTCAGCAGTGAAGAGGATGAAGTGACCATCTGACTCCACCAGCTTCCTGTCCTCACAGGAGACACCGATTCCCAAAGGAAGACTGGAAGTGTGCACCTCAATCCAAACCTCCTGCTCCATGTCCAGCCCGAAGAGGTGGAAATTGGAGCCCAGGAAGTAGAAACGGGAATTGCAGCAGATGGGTGTGGCACCAGTTGCCATGGCAGGCACAGGAGCCGAGATGAGACGCCATCCATCAAACTCAGAGTCGTAGACTTGCACAAAAGTCTGGGCTGATTGCCAGTGATGCTCATGCTCTTCTGCATTCGGTGTACTAGTGTAAGTGGCAAGGATCCTGAAAGCTTTCGTCTCTGGGTCTACTCCTATGCACCTGATCTTCACCCCTGCTTGCAACGGCGGAAGCTCCTGCCATGTTTTCATCAATGGGTTGCAGACCAAGACTCGCGTGAGGGCGCCATTCTCCTTGCTGCTGGAGAGCTGGCCGCCTGCAGAATCATCATCGCTCAGACACACAAGGTTGCCGCCTGCTGCTTCCAGGAACGGGAATGAAGCGCATACTTTCTTCGGGAGATGGAGAGTGTGCCATCGCCTGAGACTGGGGATGTAGGCATGGAGCAAACTCCGCGGGGAGGAGCTGCTGCTGCTACTGATGAGTGAGGATGATGCTGTTCGGTCCTGGGACAACATCAGCATCCAGGGCTCGGCTAGCGGAGGGCAGAGCTCGTTGTCTGCGTGCAGTGTGGGGTGCGAGATGAGAGCGTACCAGCGCTTGCAGACTGCGCGAAAGCGCACCAGACTCCGGGGCGGCAAGCGCTTCAGAATGAGCTCCACCACATCCTCCGGCATTGATCCGTCCCATGATTCTGCTGAAGCAACAGCCCCGCAAGTCTCAGAATCCTCCATCTAGTAGTAGTACACCACCCTCGATCCTCCTGCAAAGCTGCTGCTGGGAGCTGATCAAGGATTCTTGAAGATTGAGAAGCTTTGTTGCTGCAGATCTAGAAGCTTGCTGCTGCAATCCTTGATTTGCTAGTGGATCTATATTGTGCTGATCACGACAAGAATGGAATTGGCTATCATGGCAGTTCAGAGCTTCTCTCGTCGGATTCTAGACATCCGGAGCTCAAGGACGACGTTAGCCGATCACTTTCCGCGCCGGGGACTTCAAGGGTTTGTGCTGCTGCTGCGTCTTGATCAAGGCGATGACGGACGTAGAAGAAGGAGAAGAAGATTGGGACATGATCTCTAATGTTCCTCTTACTCTCGGCTGCTGTAGTTCTCGACGGCACTACTACTGTGGTCGACGACATACCACAAAGCAGCTAGCGCCTGCTGCTTCAGCAACTGCGGATTTGCAGTTGTAATTCCTGCTCTCACGATCAAGAATCTCTAATAGATCAGCTCAAGTCTCTGGAGAATTCTGCCTGATCTTGGTAGCTCTTGATGCTGAATGGGTTCGCAGAATCTTGCAGACGAAGATAGACACTCTCTCTCTCGCTCTAGACCCATCTCGACCATCTCTCTCTACTCTCTCTCTCTCTCTCTCTCTCTCTCCCCGATCGAAGAACTGTGTAGCCCAAACGATCATTTGTCGGTCGCTCGAGCCTCCCCGCGATATCTGAAGAAGCTAAGGATCATTGCAGCCATGGAAATACTAGGTGATCTGCACTCCTCCCATTCGACTCCGCTTATCAATCGTATCTTCTATCACGTCGATCAGACCGGCCGCCGATGCAGACAGTGGCGCTCTCTCTCTCTCTCTCTCTCTCTCTCGCGATCAAGCGCCGTCCATTGTAGTTTTCTATAGCTCTTCTGCCGCTCCCTCGATCTGTCGCCAGCTTCTTAATCTCCGCGATCTCATTCTCTGCTGCAACAGCAGCTGATTGCTAGATAGGTAGCTGCTCGATCGATCATTTTGAAGAATAATTCCCGTGTACGATTTCTGGATGATCAAGCCAATACATGACAAAAGCCAAGCCCAATTCTCCGGGAATTGACGAGGACTCGACCTTGCATGAGGAGGTCCTTAACTCCTGCATCACCCTTTTAGTCGATCATCAACAAAACAAGGAACAAAGGACAAACAAAAACACACACACACACACAGATTCCAGAGGTAGCAGCGACGTCCAGAACAGTGGTCTTCTCTCCCTGTCTCTGTCTCGATCCTGCAAATGCTATGACCTGCAGCACCTCTCATGCGGCGCATAGTGCTAGAAGAAACATCAAACCAAACAACTTCCTTTCCTTTCCTTCCTAAAACTTCCACACACGAAAAACCAAAAACCAAAAAAGAAAAAAGAAAAAAGGATCGATCGAGCCAGCTTACAACAGTCGAAGAAGATGAAGAAGAAGAAGAAGAAGCGATGAATGATGATTCCTTCAGCCAAAACCAGCACCTTGCTTGCTTGCTTCCTGCAGCCCAGCAGCAACGTCCAGAACGGTGGTCCGCCGATGAGAAAGTAGAGAATCTCGCGGCCACTCTCGACAAAGTCTGTCTCCGACAGATCTATCACCACTAGGTGGCACACTATTATTATAGGAACCCACTTGAATGAACGCGAGGGAGAGAGGGAGTTAGAGAGAGAGACAGAGAGACAGAGAGAGAGGGAGAAGAAGAAAAAAAAAGGAAAAACAAAAAGGTATGTGTCGCTGCCTGAGAGATGAGTATCGAAGAAGAGGAGCAGACAAAGACAAGAAGAAGGCAAGGGGGCCGGAGAGTTCGGGCGCGGGGCTTGGGGGGATTGCAGTCTTCGATGCGCGCCTTCTTATCCTCTCTTCTCTCTCTCTTTCTCTTCTCTCGCTCCCTCCCTTGCGCGCGTGCGCGATGTCTTGTGTTGTTGTTTGCGTCCGTCCCGCAGTCGTCGCCTCCGACGCGCGTCCTCCGTTGCAGTAAGTTTCCAAAGCATTGTTTTTTTGGGGGGGGTGGGGGGGCAAAATTTCGCCAAATTTCGACCTGAAAAATATGATTTCGACCTATACAAAGGATTTTTCATCGCTAGATTTCAAAGAATTTTTTTTTTAATCGCCAGATTTTAATCATAAGTTCCAGTAGGTAGCCAAGAATATTGAAGGATTCTGGTTCTTTTTCTACTTTCATATTTAGTATGTTGCCAAATCTGGCTAAATCATCTTATGGATGCTCGCCACTTAAGCTACATCACAAAATTGAAAAAAAAGAAAAACTCTGTTCCAAAGGGATAATATCGGTAGCCTAGCCAGGTCCCCAAAATAGCCAGGGGGGGAAAATGCGACAATTCGAGGTCCCAAGTATAGCCGGGTGACCGATCCCAAAAATCAGGGGGAAAACGACAAATTTTGAGGTCCCAATTATAGCCAGGTCCCAAAAATCAGGGGGGCGGGGGAGGCGACAATCTGAGGTCCCAAATATTTCCAGGTCCCAAAATCAGGGGGAAAGCGACAATTGGAGGTCCCGAGGATAGCCGGGTAATGGGTCCCAAAAAGCAGGGGGGGGGAAGGCGACCATTTGAGGTCCCGAGGATAACCAGGTCCCAAAATTCAGGGGGCGGAGGGGTGGAAAGGCGACAATTTGAGGTCCCAAGGATAGCCAGGGGAACCTTTTATGCTACCATTTTTCAAATTTCTTTATTTTAATTTTTTTGGTTTGGTTTGGGGGGTTTTTTTGTCCTGTTATTGGGTAGATCGGCCGGTGACCGAACAATTAAGTGCTCAGGGCAGGCTGGATCCAAGGGGAGGGCTCCATTGTTTCTGGTCTTTGAACAAAACTTGAACCCCTCCTCTTGGAGCATCTGAAACACTAACAATCATTAAAAATGGATTAAAAAGGAGAAAGTTATGGCCCCTCAAAATAAAGGGTGTCAAAAATTAAAAAAACAAACATTGAACATTACAAAAGTTGATTCCCAAACACCCAAAACATTCTTTGTATGCTGCTATTAGAGTTCAAAGATGATTTGTAAAATTTCAGGTGACGCTCTTATAAGCTAGCACTTTAGATTGTTTAAAATGAATAAGAAATAAGAAAGTTATTAGAAGTTTGAAAGTGAGAGGGGTTCAAAGAGAAGAAACCAGGAAAAAAAAAATGCATTTTGTAAGTTGAAAAAACTTTTTTTTTTTCTTGTTATTTTTTCATTATTCTTTTTCCTTTGCACTTCAAAGATGATTTTTAGAGCTTGAGGTAACCCTCCCATAACATTTTAAATCACTCAAAATGAAGCACATATGATGAACATATAAATAAATGTTTGATCATAAAGCAGCCGATCGATGATGGGCCAGTCTACCCTACTTCTTCTAGAGCTTGATTTTCTTATTCGGGCAATAACTCAAAGTACACAACTAGACAAAGAAATGATGGTTTCTTAGTTCTTTCATGAATTTCCATTTATAATATCTGATGGATTATACTACCAATATTATAAACTTATGATGGAACAATTATGACTATATCATAATAATTGTGTAGAAATTAGACATTTCAAAATTTTCATAGTTTTTCTTTCTTTAATCATAAAAAGGTATTCAACTTTCAAACTAAACATTAAAACTTATCATTCATTATTGCCTTTATCCTCAGGTTGTCAGAAACATATACTTAGGTGTTTGATTTTACCACTTTGAGATTGACCACCCATTTTGTTTAAATCCATAGTTTTATACCATGGATTAACACCATGGAAACTTGATTGTGTACAAATTACATGAATTAAATTGTGGAGGTCCAATAAATTTTTGCCTTTCTTTTAATAGATTTTTATAGTTTCATGTCATATTACAAACTCAAAGAAAAGTCTTCCAAAATCAAGGACAAAATAACATTTGGGAAGTTGTAAATTGACAAATGCATATTGATGATCCATTTCTTTTTTCATTAGTCTCACAAAATGAATCACAATTACATATTGTTTTCCCATTTAATGTCTTCAATAATGACAAGCTTACATGTTACTTAAGTGCTACTAAGTGTTTTAGCTCTCTTGCACGACATTTGTGCAAGTTTTATGATGTTGGTGTCTATACAAAAAAACCCTAGAATACCCATCCTCACATTGATATATGAATTCCTATTATTTGCAAATATTGATGTCTCACTATTGAATCAAGAGGTATGAAGTGTTCATGACATCCTCTACAAGGTTTGGTCCAATCCTCATCTTTTGTTTGTTTAATTTTTGGCAAGTACAATATCTAAATTAGGTTCACATTAGTAATTGAATTTGAAGTTGAATGTGAAATTTTCAATTGCTTGATTCTAGAGGCAAATTTGATTAAACAAAAGCTATCAAACTTTGCATATGTGATTTAAATTTGCCTCACATTAGTATTAAATTTGATTTTTTGAAAATACAACATAGTTTGCACATATGGCTTTGGCCCAGTTCATTGCAATATTGACATATTGTAGATATAATTATCACAATCCATCTTCATTCGCACAACACCTTATGGAATTTAAATAACTTTAGAAGTAGGGTTCACAACTACTTCAGTTCAAATATGCACATAATTTTGTTGCTTGAATAACTAGCATTCGGTGCAAAGCAAATGGTTGGTGGGTTTTAAAGCTTAGACTAGCTTTTACTATGACATTGAGTGGATGTTGAAATTATGTTCATATTTTGTGAACACTTCAATCCAAAATAGACACACCATTTTTTTTAAAATGTGATTTGAAAATGATTTAGAAGCCTTCGGTGTTCCACCCTTTCTTGGCCACACACGGGGATGCAAAAGTCATTGTTCCTTAATGCAATCATCTAAGGAATTCCATGATCAAAGGAAATTATTTATTAAGTTGTTTTTGTTGATAAGTCTTATATTTTGTTTGACACCTAAAGGGACCAAAATTTGTCCTCTTTACAATATATTGTGAAAGGATTTTATGGATTAAGGTTGCACATGAAAGGTTGCCTCTTCACATGGAGCAAATTGAAAAGTAGGAAAGAAGATCCAAAGTAGGTAAAGTAAGTGCCACCAACTATACACACACACATATAGCAAAAAACATTTCCAGGTGGTGGAAGGCTAAATTAACTTTCATTTGCAAACTTTAAAGGCCAAAATGGATACCCTACCCGTTTAGCATTCACCAAACTTTTATTCAATTTGTTCTTCTTTTTGAGATCAAGTTAGGTGCTCTAAACATGACTTTCACTATATCATTCAAAAGATTTCAAATTTCAAATATGCTTATTTGGATTTGGAAAAACTCACATGAAAAACCAAAATGCCAAACTTTACAAATTGTGTTCATGTCGAATAACCAACCTCATGTGGGTAACTCATGGGTTTGCCATTTGTGGTGGGTTACAAAATGACACAACCCAATACTATTACCGATCCTTGGACTAGGAACCAACTATCTTGTCAAAGTAGGCACAATAAAGGATAATTGACCAATTTAACCATGCAATTCCTAAATTGTTCCTTTCCTACTTGAATTTGCCAAAATCATACATGCAACTTTCCAGGTTGCCATCAGTTGTTGTCTATTAGGAGGACCCATAATGGGCTGAAAGAAGAAGGTTGTTATGCATTTGTTTGCAGATCTGATGAATGGATAGATTTGTGTATCATGTACCATCAACCAAGGTGTTCAATGTTAGAAGACCTATGGTAGGGAACAGGATCTTGTGCATATCCCATGCTTTATGGGAGGAATACAATGGGCAAGGGAACAGATTGGACTTCATGGAACCCACCACCTAGAGTCTTTCTTTTTTTTTTTTCTTGCACAAGATATGTGTGCATTGTGTATTAGGTGCATCTCCTCATTTATGAGTTCATATTACAATAATTTCATACCTTGAACCTGCAAGTTGAATTTTCTTCATTTTTCTTTCAAACCCCTTCCCCCACCCAAAAGCAGGGTCATTTTGAAACACCAATAGGTTTGTATGCATACAAAAGGTTAGTTGAATCTGGATTTGTCAAGCATTTGAACAGCCGTGATTTACTCACTCAAGAAATTCAATGTTCAACACACCCAAATGACCCAAATGGTTGAATTGGAGGTTTGCTTATGCTATCAAGATATGTTATTTTACATAATGTCCATCCAAATCACATATTTGTGGTGAAAATTCATACTTATCCCACCATTTGCATGTGTCGGGTGAAACTCATACTTATCCTTGTCTAGCTCTAGATTGTGCCACACATCCAAAGGTCATCATGTGGCACATGATCTTGGATCGCAACATACGACTTTGAATGCAAAAAGGGGAGACATGTATAGTTTACCAATTAAGCATTACTAATAAGTTGTTCTTCATCCTCGTACGGCACCCTATAAGGCTTTGCTATTGCTTTCTTTCAAAGGTAGCCATTTTGTTATTACTATAATGGAGGCAACGTGGTTGTTCAACCTTCCTCAAAGGTTTGACCCCAAGCCACCCTCACCATGATTTTCAATGCCTACTTGACCCAAGCAGCCTTGTTAAAAATAGGGTGTCTATAGCATTCACATCTAGCATACTTTTGAATTGAAATAAGGTCCATGTTCAATGACAAAATAAATGGAAATGGAGAGTTGTGATGGTAGAACTCTTAATTGGACACTCCTACTACTTGCATTTTGATAATTCACATTTTTTTGGTATTTCCCCATAGTATGATTTGCAGATGTTGTTGGGTATATCATTCATTTCTAGGTGCAATGGTGCATATTACATTTGTTGTTGCATATAATACATGCTACTATGCACAATGTTAAACAATTCTAAAGAGGGTGAAGGATATCATCCGGTCAAGTTCTCGGGCAGCCTTTTTTTCTCTTTTTTCTTTTTTTTTCATTTGTTGAAGGAGCACTAGTGGCAATCATCCCAAAAAGGATTTAGCATTGATGGGACAAGTTATTGGAAACTTGTAAAAAGTCTTGCCCAAATTTTTTTTTTTTAAACTCCTGACTTAACACTAAAAACTTGTTTAAATCTACCAAACTCTTCTTCTTTTTTTTCAGGTGTGATCAAATTTGATGAATTTTTAAAAAATCTACAAAAGCATATTTTTCTCTTAAATTTTTTAGACGTTATTTTGCACCAGTTCACCAGAAAAAAAAGAAAAAAAAAAAAGGATGTTCTTGGTTATGTAGTATGTAATTGTGCAAAAAACCGTATCTACCAACTAAAACTTACAATATAAATATGCAAGGTTGGAACTCGGGAGCCAACACATCTCACTATAAAGGGAGAGCCAAACAATGAGGTCTCTATCATTAAGAAACGCTCCAACCACTAGGATGCTTTAACCAATGTAGTGCATTTCTTTAACCTCCAGTTATGGGTTTGGTTGGGGATTGTTGGAATTTTTGGAAGAACTAGTGCATTTTTCGAAAGAACCAGCAAAGAACTTGTGATTTAGGGTAGTTTCTTTCATCTGATTCTTTGATTTTTAAAAAGAGAAAACTGCAAACACGGATGAAAATACAATGTCGTGGCCCAAAATGGATATCATATTATTATATATGACATTTGAAAATCAATTTATGAGAAAATCAATTTAATTTTCACAATCAATTGTCTTTCAATTTAATTTTTGTATTGCGAGTTTTTTTCCAACCAAAAAAAAAAACACAAAACCACAATACAAGAAGACACTTGTGACTTAAATAAAGCGTTAGCTCCAAATCGATCCGCCAAGGACACTTATGGGTCCAAAATTCATTCCAAATTCTGACCCGGAAGAGATCACAAAACCCAGGGTTGCAAGAGAGCATGGTCAAGTTTTCTACACAAAGTGGTGCAATCGCTTCCAAAGCATTTTAAAAATCTTCTTTGGTCCCTAGATACCCAGCCACACTAACTTACTAATGGAGGAGGGGCAAAAGAGCAAAACATGAGTCGGACTTGCCTCTTGCAAAATGTTTGAAGAAATGAAAGCAAAAATGATGAATCATGATGGGCTTTGTTTCTCGTCTTCTTCATGGCCACCGAAACTGGGGCTATGTTGGGTGTCCCTTGACCCAACATGCATACATATGTACCCGTGGTGGTGGTTTCCCACATTGTTTTCTTCTACAGATGATGGACCGAAGCCCGACCAAACATGGCAATGAAGCCACTACTTAATATAGGAAGAAGTAGTAAGTGAGAGTGCTCGGGGGGGACCCAATTCCATTTCAGTGTCCATGAACATTGCAAAACTCGATGGCAACTTCCGTCCAATTGGGTGGGGACGAGCGAGTACTTCGCCTCTTGTTTCATTCAACGCCAACCCCATCATGAGCATACAAAAACGGATTCCGAAGCAGATTCAGAGGGGGAATGAACCGGGCCAGAGTTTCCGAATAGTGAAATCACAAATTTGGGGACCATAACCGAATAACAACACTTGATGCGAAAATCACATACCAAGGCAAACACACTAATGAATGAATTCAAGGATAGGGGGACCGGGGGGGAATGCCTTGGGTAAACTGCACCTACACTGTGGTACGAGCCAAGGATGGATAAACGGCGTGACCACCTCGGAATGGATGAAGTCATAGACTAGGGCACCTGACACGGGACCTTACTTTAGCTGCCGTAGTGGAGGGTACCACTAAACTGTTAAGGGGAGACTACCGTAACTGTTGAGGCGAAACTATCGTAACTGTTAAGAGGAGACTACCGTACCTATGACCGATGTTCAACACAAAATATTTTGCAAAAAATTTACTTTAAAAGGGGGAAAATTTTATTAATATTTGTTGAAATTGTTGAGAATTGAACTCCCAAATTGTGATTTTTTTTTTTTTTTTGGAACTATTGGATTAATATATGACTTTCTGAAGGGCATTCACTGTCCTTCCTTTCTATTAAAAAAACAAAAAAAAAAAAAAACTTGTTGGTATCAGTGTAAGTGCTGGGTTCCAGCACCTATTTCCCCTTTTGTAGGGGTGAAAGGAGTCCCAAGTGGGGTCTCCTGCTGAGGCATAGGACCCCACTTGCAATTGAATCATACTATATATGGCAATTGGTAGAACTGTAGGAGGATTCTTCTTTTGAGTAAAAGTTGAGCTTTTAAAATTGAGGATAGTTTTCCGTGTAAAGAGTCAGTTGCTTTTATTATTTGCTTCTTGACCTTGTGACTTAGATGCATCCATCTCTCTCTCCCTCTCACATACGGAAACATCTCAACAAAGGGAGAGGTTAGCTCAATCAATAGTTATTCTCTTGCCATTTGTACACGTGCCTATGTGACATAGATCCATCCATCTATCTCCCTCTCACATACGAAAACATCTCAACAAAGGGAGAGGTTACCTCAATCAATAGTTATTCTCTTGCCGTTTGTTTGTACCTACCCCAAACAAATGAAGACCACAAAACCTCAAATCCTTCAAGAACAACCAACATTTCACTTGAGTGTCCAGGTTGATTAAGTGTGAGGGTGAGAGTGAACCAACATCCATAGGCACACCGTGAAGGATGATGGATAGTGAGTGGACAGGAAAAACACTTTTTCATAGCATTTCAGTTCTCTAGCTAACCATGATTGGAGTTAACTTAGTTTCTATGTTTACTACCTACCTACTTACTAACTAACAACTCACTAGCCTTTTTAACCTAGTTACTAACTATCTACATACATCTACTTACTACTTGTCTAGTAGCCACCTATTTTTTCCTACCTACTTATGTGCCTACATGATCCCCTTTGTCACAACATTCATTACCAACATGTAACCCAAGGTAAACTTAGTTCAGGTTCATCCAACAAAGTGAGTCATCCATGGTGCACTAATTAGCACTTGCCCATTTTGCCACTTTGTAACTCACTCCTGTTTCTTTCTTGACAATGGATTTGTTTCTTTTGTCTCACCCTCTCCCATAAAACCCCCCCCCCCCCCCCACCAAACATACACAAAAACACAACAAGCCCCACCCCTTCTTTTTTTGTAAAAAAACAACCAAAACCCCTCCACACCAAAAAAAAA
>Ga0116231_10001422_pt1 | contig 48783 bp, 48 predicted proteins | sample S1TSphgellanicum_2_FD_89695 | JGI IMG/M metagenome (GOLD analysis project Ga0116231, IMG submission 89695) | Host-associated microbial communities from peat moss isolated from Minnesota, USA - S1T2_Fd - Sphagnum magellanicum MG | ecosystem: Host-associated > Plants > Peat moss > Unclassified...
CATGACATAAGAACAAAAGTAGGAAAGCAAGATAGTAAGCATTCTTAGAGTGGAGTAAGAAGAACGGTGGTAATTTATGTGGGACTCCAGCACATGACCCTAGAATGTAGGGATACCAAACTTCTGCCCATTTCTGGATGTATAACAATGTCTCTACCCTGAAGGGCAGAGCCAACCAAAAAGAAAGGGGAAAAGAAAGAAACCCTCCTTACCCCCATTGCACAGTTAGGGCTTCGTAGTCCCAGTAGTCTTTGGGACGTTGGACATTCACCTCTGCATACACTCGGGCCTTGGACATAACACCCGGTCGCCGTATCGACTTTCCTACTTTTTGAGCCAGATTGACGGAAGGCGAATGCGCCTGCTGAGATGCCTGAGATGAAGTAGTTCTTCGATAGAGCGAACTGGTTGTGGTTGTGGTTGTGATCAGTTTCCTGACGGCTTGCGGCAAGTTGTTGACTAGAGAAGAACGACTGGGTGGAAACTTGTTGCGCCAGGAGGAGTTTGCTACTGCTGCTCCACCTGTGATGAAGAAGCTTATCAACCAGCAGGAACTGATATCCGTCTGAGTACAAAAGAACAACCTATTGATGGGACACAGCACTCCACCTCTGTCCACCACCACTCCCACCCTCTGCAGATTACTCAGTCTTCCCAGCATTCATGTGGCCCGTTCTTTTCCCTCTCCCGCACATTGGCACTTCTCTCTCAATGCTGCAACAAGGACAACAAAAACAACGACCACTGGGGAAGAAGAAAACCACAAAACCAAAACCACCCAGGAAAAAAAAAAAAAAAAACACAGAGTCCGGAAAACAGAGAAAAAAACCGAACAATGAAAAATAGTCTCAGCGTTATCGACAAGCAGATAAAAGAAAACAGAAGCAAAATCGCACTCACAACAAGCGCGACAGAAGAAGAAGAAGAAAGAAGAGCAAAGCACAAGGCAGGAAACACAAGAGCGAGAGAGCACCAGTACCAGCGGCAAACACGAGAGAGGGGAGAGAGGATCGAGATCGCACATTTTAGGGTTAACGCTCATCAGCACCGTCCAATCCTCCTCCCCCACTCTGCTGCAACAACAAAACCCTAAGCCCGCTCATATCCAAGTTTCCTAAAAAAAAAACTTTTTTTTAAATTCATCAATTTTTTTTATTAAAATAAAATTTGTGAAGTAGGTGGATTGGCATCATCCAAAAGAAGACTTAGTCAAATTTGGCTATAGATCGAAGAAGCAAGTAGGAGAGAAAAAGTTTGGAATCCTACTATGGATGAATGAAAAGATATGTTTGAACAACAACATATGTCAAATGGATGATGAATCATTGTTCATGGATGAAGTTATTGATCCATAAAATTGCATTAGCCATAGATGTGAATGAAATGTGATAACACATCTCTCTCTTGGATAGATTTACATATATAATGCAAATAAGGGGTGTGTCACATTATGGCCTTGCCATTTACATTAAAGAGTATCTTAAAGGCAAAAAGAAGAATTATGGAAACTCAAATATTTCACCATGCAATAATATAATCTTCGAAAAAATCCTCTAAAAGAAACCAAAATTCTTCAAGATATTATAACTCTATAAACTAATCTCAAGTTTCAACACGAGCCATTCTTTTCTCATTGCTCTTATTCTTCTTCTTTTTTTTAAATTACTCTTCTCAGATGGTGTTGCTCTTTTCCTTTAATGAAGTTATTTAATTATTAATTATTTAATTAGTAAAACTGACTTTATTTTATGAAAATTTTAATAATGAGGTTGTGAAAATTGGATGGAAAAACTGGTTGTTGTTGTTGTAGATATGAGAATCACCATATTTGAAAATTGGGTGAATTTGAAAAAAAAATTAATAATTTGATCAGTTCTCACCAACATTAAAAAATTATATATTAAAGAACCGATCAACTTTTCATAACATCATGAGAGAACTGAAATCGTTTCGTTCTCATAGAAAAATGGGAACGCCCCAACACTAGTAAGAACTTCCACCAAGTTGAAGTTTCTTTGACAATCTAAAAAGTAATTTCCATGCAGTGGAAGTTTTTTAGAATGTCCATGAAATTGGATTTCTTAACGCAAATGAGGGACCAAAATATACACAAAAAATAAAGTTGCTATGTTTTATGATTCTCAACAAGTCCACCTAAGTTTCTAACAAGGAAAATGATATGTGATGGAAAAATATGGGATGAAACCCTAATGGAAGATGGTATGATGTTTATGTTGTCAAATTGTTGGAAGCAGAAAGCAACAAGTTTTTAGTTGGTTGAGGATGATGTGATTGCTGTTAATTTTTTACATTGTTTATTGTTTATGGGTTATGTTCAACTTTTGTTTTTACCTTAAACGGTTATTGCATGTTGTTGTGTTTGTGTAGGACGCATGTTTTGTGGTGTGGCTTGGTTTGCACAAATGTTTTAATGAACTATGAACAAGAAGTTAGGCAAAACAAGAAGATAAGAAGAATGTAGTGGTGAAACGAAACACTTCAACAAGTTAAAAATGTGTTAGCAAATAAGTTGTGTGATTTATTCGTTCAAGATTAAAAACTTAGGAGATTTGTTTTGTTGAACAAGTTTTCTACTTGCAAGAGGTGATGAAGTATTCATTGTGCCATGTGCCTATGTAGATAGGAATTTAGTTGCAAATGCAAATTTAAGGGTTGATGACTAGGGAATGATGAAAAACCAAAAGGATCTTGAAAACGGTTAGTCGGCATCTCAAATTGTGTGTGTGTGTATGTTTGTTTGTTTATTTGTTGTTGTTCTATATTTCATGAGAGAACACCCTTAATGATGGGAACTTTGGAAAAAAATTGGTGTCTACTAGATCATGAGAATTGTGGTTGTTGGTTTGTGAAGGTATTATAATTTTCTTTATCAAATTCATGAGGCATTTATGTGAGTATAGAAGGTTCTGTTAATTTGTGTGAGAGAAATGTTATTTATTAACAAGATCAAAATTGTTGGATATCTATGTCTAGTGAAATCATTGGGTTTCCATTGCAAGGGGAGTTTTGGATTTGTGTTCTTCCATTTTGTTTGTGTTGATTTGGGGGATGGGGTTTTCATAAGGGAGTTTTGTGGTATGTTGCAATTGAAATAAGCCCAATATGACTAATGGAGCTCATTGAAAGTGAGATTAGAGGGATCTGACCCCTAGAAACCTTTAGTTGTTGCATTTTGTGTTGCTAGTAAAAATTCTTGTAGATTTTAGCTCCGGGTAGTTAGTTTATGTGGATAAAACCTTTGCCATCAATGTATACATATTATGGTTTTAATTTGGATTGATTCACTGGGTGATAACGTGTGCCTTAGCCTTTGGCGCTACAAATCTCCATATTAATGAACACCAAAAGTAAGAAAATTAGGTTCATTTTACATTAAGTGTCGAGGCCAAGGTTGAATTCAAATCATAATGACTTGCCAAAAAATTTGTAGTGTATATGGAAGTAACTTTATGAAGCATAATTTTTCATCTAAAAACACGAAGGGCATTTCATTTTCATAAACCTCCCCCCCTCCTCTTTTGCCTTGATTTTTCCATTGAATTTCTTACAAATCTTTACATCGAATAAAGCCCTTGGTCAAAGGCATTACCAAAATTGGGCCTACACTTGACTATCACCTTGTGCACCTTTATTTTGGTAATGCCCTCGACCTAAGGCTTTACTTTACACAAGCATTCCTATTAATGCAATCATTGAAATTAACCCCAAGCGTTTTACATTTGAAATCAATGTTGAAAAAGAAAATAATGTTTTAAATCTACCACCTAAATTCTACCACTTTATGGCCCTAACATGGCCTCAAGGCAAAAAAAGAACACCTATCAACTTGAAAGGTCAATATGCAACCCTTGGGGCTAATGTTGTTACAAAAAAATATTGTCATTTTGATGAAATCCACAATGTAGGATCAAAGTAAACCTTGAACCAAACTCTATATTTTCTACTTTTTTTTTCATTTTCTTCTCCTCTTGTTAATTTTTTATGTTTTTTGTGAATGATGGAATTTTCTTTTTTTAACTTGGGATTGGTCATGAAAAACACAAAAATTACAAGAATTTTGTGTCTATATTCATCCATGGTGGTATGCCTTTTAAAGTTTAGTTTGAAAAAGGAAGGAAAGTTGAGAAGAATAATGATACCAAAAATGAATGAAAACATATGAAGGGTTGAAACCTTGGTCCCTATGTCTTGGCTTTAATGGTTTTACACATGAATTCATTGGCCCATAAACAAATCATATTTTAATAGTAACTTGGGATCATACAATGAGCCAAGAAGTGCTCAAATTTTCCATTATTGGCCTCAAGATGTTTTGCCTCCAACTTTTTGTTTAAGATGGGCTTAAGAAGTGTTATTTATGATTTGAATTTTTCATGCAAAAAAAATATCATCATTTGAAACTCATAACCATTACACCATAATAATCTACTAATCATATGCAAATAATAATAATAATAAATCATCACAACCATAAAGACGTGGGGAAGAAAAACCGTTCATTTAAGGGGCAAGTCATATGATCCCAGTTGTAAAGTGTTTTTGTAAGATCCCTAGGGTGGGGGTTGTTGCTAGTCTTCACAAATCAATGAATAATCTTGAAATATTGCATGATTGCAAACACCATCAAGCAATTTTACATTTTTCAAAAGAGGAACAACAATTGTTTGATTTGTAAACATCAAATTCAAATTCTAGCAATGAAATTAATAACCAATTTGGTACTATAATTTGCAAATGATTCATTGATTGTAGTAGTTGGTGTTTCCTTAATAACTTTTTACCTTTTTGTGAAGTGTTCATGTTTATCAATAAATTAAAAATGATTTTGAAAGTAACATGACTTTTTCAAAATTCAACATTAGACATTGAAGACATAATTTTTTTCACTTCTTCAACAAATATAAAAACATTAATACACACAATTATATGAAGACATTCAACATCTTCATTTTGGCTTCCTATTACAAGGTTCAATGAACAAGATTCAAAACGAATCCCATCATTCTTCACGTGACTTCAAATAATATAAGATTCAAAATATAAAATAGATCATGTAGATCAATACTTATATGGCTTGTTCCTTAGAAATTTTTTAATTGAAAACATCCCACATGTGAATTTATTTCCATTACAAGTTTCTTTTACAAAATCTACTACAAAAAATTTACAAACTAACGACTAAATTTAGGATTGATTTTGTCATAAATGACACACATAACTTGCTATATTGTTTAATTGCATATCATTTCAGTTGCAAAAGACAAGACATGACACATAATCAAAAGACAATTGCATAAATATGCAATTAATATCAATTTTTCATCCATTTGATGTGTCATGTTATTTGCAAATGAATGTATAATTCGAATGTGTAATCACAAATAACAAAGAGCTAAGATGTACTTATACATGTGCCAAAAATTTGTAATTGAACTTTGATCAATATTATCCACTAGATGATGTACATGTGGCAATAAATAATTATTTTTTAAATAACAAATAGTATAATCATGACAACTATGTAGTTTAAACTAAGCTAAGTCAAGGTAGGCAACTATCCTAGTGTAAGCTATGTTATAATAACCAATATAACATAAATAAGTAGGATCTTACATTTATTTCATTGGTATAAGCCTTCTTAATTAGTTCATCCCATATGATTCATGCACTTTGAATGTTTAAAGTGCAAAACCATGAAAAGTTCATTTTTTCACCTACTTATATAGTTTACAAAATTCAACTTGTTAACAAATGATATGTGATAAATCCTAATGGAAGAGAACCAAAATAGTTTGTAGTTCAAACCAACCACCTTACATTTAAGAATTCAGAGAAAGTTAAATTTTCACATTTCGTTCTTTTTCTTTAGATCTTCTAAAAACATTTGTAACCTTCTACTTAATGCTTCCAATGCCACAAAAAATTTCAATATAGACAAAAAATGAACAAGATATGAATTGTTCCATATAAGGGGGTTAATGTTTTATGGTAAGGTTATTAAAACAATTTTGTATTTCAAGATTAAATTCTTTGGTAGTTGTTTCATTGCCATAGATCTTCAATTGGCCCACTCATAAGTTTGTGTATGCCTCACAACAAACGAAATATGAAGAAGATATCCATCTTTGAAGGAAGATAACTTGTTTTGTTTTGTAATTATGAGATCCATCGAATCAAGATTATTTAGATTGTGTTCTTGGTGTCTTTGGAAAGTTCCTAATGAGCATGGGTGCATGAGCTTGGTTCCATGACATTTGGACTTGCAATGCAAAAGTTCTTGAATTTGAATGATTTATTCACTGAAAATTAAATTAAATCTTAGCTGAAATTTTTGAAGGAATTGGAATGTGCCTTTGGTGTTGTTGGAAATATCTTAATGAACATGATTTAATGGAATTTATTTGGTAAGATTTGGATTCAAAATGTGAGAAATATTGATTTTGAAATGATTTTTGTTGTTGAAAATTCAAATAGGTTCTAAAAACCAGGTTTTGGAAGGAAAAATCAGTTGAAAACATGGTAACACTTAAAGGCTTACCATTTAATTCAAGCATGATTTCCTTTCATATTTGGCTATTCAAAAAATTGATACATACATTACAAAACAATGTTCACATGTTGAGTTTCCCTATTTTATAATGGGTTCACACTTGGGCCAACGACATAGGCCACACTAGTGGGGTTTGAAATTAGAGAAGGTCTGATTTTATTTTATTTTAAATTGAAACAAAATATCACAAATTTTTTCCTTGCACTTTTACTTTTGATGCTTAAAGAACATTTGTAGTCCTTGAATTTGTGCTTGTAACGACATAAAAATTGTTCAATTTGATTAAAATATGAGAAAAATATCGTGTTTAAGCTTCAATGTTGAGTGGTTTTATCATATCACATCCTTTGTCCCATGCAAAAAAAATCGTCACATATTCACAAAATAAAATATCCATTTTTTAACTTATTTATTTACTGCATAACCTATTTAATAAATTAATTACCATAATCTACATATAATTAAATAATTATTAATATAAAATATTATCACATATCAACACAATAAAATTTTATTATCTAATTCACATACATATTACGTATTACCTAATTTGGGCTCCGCACTACTTTGCTCTACCAGTGATAATGAATTGTTTTTTTTTAAAGGATATATATGTCATATTAGTTTAGATTTTGGAAATTTTCTCTGGGATTGAAGGAAAAAGGAGAGACCATGCATGTGCTCCAATTTGAACCGGCCAAAAAACATTAAAATGTATTCAAGTACATCTAAAACAAGACTACTCATAGTGAAAATTGTATTAATTTTCACCCATAATGAAAACAATAGAATCTTCATCAACATTTATTAATCAAAATCTTCTCAACTCTAGTTGTAATGCAATTACATACATGGATATAAATCACATGTAAACCTTCAACAATTTCATTACTCAACCAGGGATGCAAATTCCATATAACATAAACAATTTTGGTGAATGGGACAAATTTACAAACATGTCTTGACAAGGCAACCATCAAAATCAAATGTTGCAATCTTCTCAAATGCCTACAATTTTTCTTTCTAACACTTTCAATAGAAATGTTACCACAAAAGCCATTGCTACATAGATGTAAAAATAGTTGTTTGGATTGAGAATACTACAAAATGTATGTTCATAATTATGATGGGAAACCAATGGCATGCAGTTGCAAATAATTCAGGAAACACAATTTTGCACTGTTTCATGAAATACCCACCTCATGGAACATCACTAAGGAAAAATATTTCCATCTTTTAAGTAGACATGCATCCCATTAGTAGTCCACACATTGTCGCAACCCTAGCCTTGGGCTTGCGATCAAGGCAAAGGGCTTGCAAGGGTGCGAGCCAAGACTATGCCCGGGAGTCGCATTTTCATGCCCCCAGGAGTGCAAAAGAATGTGAGGGAAAGAACCTTCACACTCCCAAGTGAACTCCCATGTTGGGAGTTGGAGTCCCGATGGACTCCCGAATGTTCAGAAAGTGATTGCAAGGGTCAAAACCCAATGGCTCAAGAGTTCATTATATCATTGGAAAGCTATTGAAACATAGATGTCTAAAATGGGCTCGCATCACTTATTTGAACATCTGAAATACAAGTTATGGCCAAAAGAAAGGTCAGGAGTCAAATTGACAATTTGACTCCCGACCTCTAAAAGTCAAGAATCAACCCGATTTCCTTGCGTGCAGGTGGCATGCCACATACCTTTGGAAAGCTCTCAATGAGGGTTACAACTTTGCTTCAAACCTCATCTCGATCGGAGGTTTTCACACAAAGTTATGGGGTTCCAAAGTCGCAGGAGTCCTAATTTTGGCAATTTCGGGACTCCCACTTGGGAGTCTTGGGACAAAAAGCCATTTGGATGTGGGCCTCATGGAGAGGCACATAGTATACTATAAGGGGGAAGGTGGTGGCTTCCCATAAGTCCGAGCCGTGATGAGTCTTGTGAGTCTGAGTTGCCCATGACTCATCCTAGCACTAAAAATGCTCCAACTATGCATTAACCAACTTGTTGTTTGGTTTTGTGCAGATCCGAGTGAATGATTAATTACTTGTCATTCTTCCTAGTCCCATCCCAGAGCTTTAGCACGCCCCTCTACCCTTCAACATGTTGCGAGCGAGGGAGCGTACCCCAACTTTTTGCTCTTCCGCTATTTTCACTTTAGACTCACATTGGGAATTTATTAAGGAGCCAGGGGGCGCTTCACACATGGAGTCTCAAATTCATAAGGATAATTTAAAGCATGCAAATACAAACCCTAGCACCATGGATACATGAATGGCAATTTAATGTCCCAATCTTCCTTATGAATGAGAGAACCATCATAATGAAATAAATAGAAAGTTTAAGCAAAAATCACATTTCTTGCGAGTTTGACATTAGACATACTTTGTAAGTGGTACCAAACTAAAACATGTCAAAGCTCTGAAAAGTTTTCTCCCACAACTTTGCATTGTATAACATTACTTATAGCATCAACAAATTTGACCTAGTTAAAGTTATCACCATTACATAATCCATCCTATTTCATTGGTTTAAATCATTATGCTACCTATTTTGTGAAATAGTTTGACCACATCCTTTCCCCATTCCACCATGCTTATTGCATAATCACCATGAAATCATTTTGGCCCATTTTATGTGAGTTGATTTCAATTGTAATAATCATTGTGCCCCACTTTAGGTGGAGCTATTTATTTCCAAAGAATTTTCACCCACTTTTAATGAAATTCTTCACTTGGAATTTCACCATGGAATTTCAATGTTATAGTCCTATGTTTGGTCAAAAAAGCCATTATTGTTGTCAATTTAAAGTTTGGCAACAAACATCTAGAAAAGTGTGCAAGCAATGCATTTATGCGACAACCAAATATATATGTGACACAAAATTGCATGCCTTAGATTCATAATCATACACAATTGGAAGCAATGCATGGTTTACAACTAAGGAAAGTTGAAGAAAAACTTAATCAAGCATTTTGCATCTTATTGTTGAAAGAATAGAAAGCAAGACAAACAACTAAGAACAAAATATAGATGGCAATACTCATACTCAAGTTTTATTCTATTTCAATTCTTTGATTCTTGACACTCACAAAACGAGATCAAACAAGTTTTGTGTACATCAATTATGACCTAGAGCATGAAATTTTTTTTTCCATAGAAACCTTGAAACATGTGCACCCTATAGATGATATTGCATGGCTACATCCTTACCTGTGATGTTGGGTGTGATGTTCCAATGATTCAATGGGACAACAAAATTAGACAAGTTTGTATATTTTTAACCTTTTGGCTCAATATGTAGAAATACTAAACCTAACCAACAATGTTCTGCCTTATAATAGAGAATGATCAACATAAAAACTAGAAAGTGTGCATAGTGTTCAAATTAGTAGCAAAATAATGCACTACAAATGTATCTTTTTAATAAATGGGTTGACAAGTGCACTAATTCATATCACTAGTTCTTGTTTAAAAATAGTGCAAAGTTTGTGGGATGTGTGATATTAATAGTTTCACCAGATGTAAAAGTGTGACTTGATTTGAAGTGGACGTTGTTGACTTTAGGAGAGGACATGGATTAGGGTTTTCCAATATTACAACCTCAGCAATGTCTATCTTTGCAAATCTGGCTCCACTTATTATGGAATTACAACAAATTTTTTATAAAAATCAAGCAAATAAGTAATTGGTGAGACAATATCGATGCTCTTTGAAATTCTTGAACTAGGTTTTCTATTACCTAGTTTGATAATGCAATGTAAGAAAGGAGCCCTATTTGCTATGAAAAAGGAAGTGACTGAACATCGATCTCTCTTCTTTGAAGGCCATCACCACCTAGCATTTTTGTGTATGACAAAAATTAACTAGAGAAAAAATATTCTCCTCATTGCTATTGATGAGCATGTTGCATGCTTGTTTATTGACCTTGTCCTCTAACTCCTCTGCCATTATTCTCCACTACCAAAATTATGAATCTTCTTCCACAACAACGTTACGTCCATGAAAAAGTGTCGCAACCCTACTTTGAAAGAGTGTGAGGATGAAACTCACACTCCCAAAATTGGGACTTGGGAGTCCTCTGGGACTCCCAAAACTTTAGAGTTTGATTGCAGGGGTCAAAACACCTCACATTAAAGTGTTCTTTATATCATTGGAAAACTATCGAAGTGTAGATGTCGAAAATGGCCTTGCATGGGCCATTTGGATGTCTACAGCACAAGTTATGGCAAAAAGAAGGGTCAAGAGTCAAAATGGCAATTTGACTCCCGACCACTAAAAGTCGGGAATCGACCCAACCCCGATGCATGCAGGTAGAGTGCAATACATCGTTGAAAAGCTCTCGAGGAGAGCTACAAGTTTACTTTAAACCTCATCCCAATCGGAGGTCTAAGCAAAGAGTTATGACCTCGCAAAGTCCCAGGAGTCCAAATTGGGATAGTTTTGAGACTCCTCTTTGGGAGTCCCGGGATAAAAAACCATTCAGATGTGGGTGCCACGGAGAAGCATAGAGTATACTATATAGGGGAAGGTGGTGGCTTCTCCTGAGTTTGGGCCGTGGTGAATCTTGTGAGTCCAGAGTTGCCCGTGGTTTGTCCTAGCATTAATGGTGCTCCAGAAAGTGAACTAACCAACTTGTTAGTTGCTTTGATGCAGGTTCGAGTAAATAAGTAAAGCTTGTTACTCTTCCTAGTCCCATCTCGGAGCTTTAGCACACCCCTTTACCCCTTCTAGTGCTGAAAGCTGGGAGCATGCCCCAAGTTCCTCACAATTTCGCTGTTGAGTAATTTAAACCCAACTTGGGTTTAACTAGGAACTTGGAAGTGTGTCAAAAAGACTTTTGTGTCGCTTACAAATTCAAAGCACGTCAAAGATGCAAGGGTGAACATTGCAACAAAAACATTACAAAAAAAAGGAAAAGTAATAAACATCATCACTGTTCCTGCTATTACTATTGTTGCCATCACCAAAAAATGATGAAAAAAAACTCCCCAAACTTTCATCATTTTGGCACATAATTAATGGTCATTCTAGCATAATTGTTCATTAGGTGACAATTTGTAATTGTCATGGTCAACGATCATGGTGTAATTGTTTTAGTGAAGGAAAAAAACCTTATACTCGTTCTACATAAACCAATTTTGATTATCATCATCACTATAATCTACTTAATTAATTAATAACTTTTAATTAATTAATTAATTAAAAATATTAAACATAATTAATTAATTCAAATACATTATGACGTATCCACATGAGAAAATGTTTTAAACTTAGTTTCTTCAAATATTCTTTGTGACTTTTACATTTCTTGACAAATTGTGGAACATAATGGACACATAAAAAGGATGTTTGAGAAAAAAAGGTGCCAAAGTGACCAGACTTTAAAGAAAATTTTCTGAAATTGCCATATTTAGACTATAGATTCAAGCAAGTTGGCAAAATATAGGAAGATTATCAACATTTTCTACATTCCTGACTGATCTGTAGCCAAATTTGGCTAATCGCTCTTGTGGGTGATCGCCAAATTAGAATTTTGGGGCGGGGGGGAATCGAACCGCTTCCCTTAAACATCATCTGGACACGAACCCTAACCCTAGACCCTAAAACCGGTGAGCCCAAACCCTAAAAGCTCGGGCTGCTCCTGTTTCTCTCTACAGTGTTCTCGTTCTACAGTATTGTCGTGAGCTCAAGAATCGCTTGTGTGCTTCAGCGATTAGATGCCAGATGCTTGTAGAAGCGACGGCGAAAATTGACTTGCGTCTCTGAATTCTTCGAGGAAATAGTTGTGGATTCTGGCAGCAGAAAAAGCAGAAAAAGAGAAGGTTTCGAGGAAGTGAAGTTGTTGAAGAAGAAGAGGAGGAAGAAGACAAGAAAGAGAAAGAGTTGCTGAAAGTCGAGAACTAGAGAGGAGCTCCAGAAGAATCGCTGTTTATTAAGGAGAAAGGAGATAGGAGAAAGGAGGAGGAGGAGGAGGAGGAAGAACGGGAGCCAGAAAAACAAGAGCAAAGAAAGTGGGGTAAATCTAGAAAAAAACAGCGATGGAATCAAACATAGCTGGAGCTTTGAAGATAAGTGCGGGTTTGAGCGCAACTGGGGTTGTATGTGGTTTTGCATCATGGGCATGGTTGCCGGAACATATCGACTTCTTTGGAGTAGGAGAAGTGCCGAAACTGGTGGGGATTCTTTTGGTTCCTGTCATCGGTATCGTGCTCACACTAATGGTGGCCCTGATCGTGAGCTGCGATCCTCTTATTGCAACTCAGGATTTGTCTTCCAGAGCTGCAGTGGCCGCTATGATTGCGGTACCGAGTTTCTTCTCTCTTCCTATTCAGATCATCCTGCTTTGGGCAACTTGGTCCGATCACAAGGTAGGGACCACGCCCTTCACTGTGCTGGCTTCGATTCTGTTGATCATCTTGGGGTTTGTGTTCAACTATATAGAACAGAACCATGTGGTGGGGATCAGGGATCTCTGGACATTGCAGAGTGCACATGTGTGGGAAGAGACTCATGCTCTGGCTTCCAAGATGTTTGCAATTACTGGAGTAGTGGGGATTGTGTTGGCTTTCTTTGTTCCCGGAGGTTTCTGGCAGGAGTTGCTCATTATAGCTCTCTTTCTCATCCCCTCTATTGCTGCTGTAATTTATTCCTTCATCATCAGAGAGGACGCTCAATACCAGTACATTGTAAGGTGATTCTTGATGAAATGAATAACTCTGCTGAATGTACAAGAAATACAAAATCTGTCAGAGGAATATAGGACAAAGGGGAGAGACCATAAAACTCATCATGCATGAGCTATAGATTGCACCTTGCTGCTACTGCTGCCTTTTCAATTTGCACTAAAATTGAAGACCTCAGACATCAATTCCCAGCTATGGGTTCAATAGTTAACATCTCTTGGAAAGAAAAAGCTCCGGACACAGTTCTCACTCCTTCGAAGGTCAAGGATTATCTTATTGATGTGTGCAGACATCAAGATATTCCAGCAAGGTATGAAGCTTCTGCACATTTGGGCTCTAGCAAGCATCAACTTTCAGAATACCATCTCCGGAGAACCTTCCACATTGTGAACTTTCTGACTGCTATCTTCAGAGAGTATTTGACATTCACATGTCTCTCTACATCTTTAGAGGTTTTCTACAACATTTGCAATGTGCCTGAGACATATCTGTGGAGCTTAGATTTGTACCCTAGATGTTATGGTTTTGATGAATCTTAGGATGTTTTCTTGTTCAGTGAACTGTGACTTCAGACAGATTATACTTTCCATGGGAACTTTTGGAGAGTTACTTAGTCATGTTTGTCTTGTAGCTTTTATTATGGAATGTTTTTGTACTTCCATATACCTTACAAGAATATGTATCTAGAAAGAAGTTTATTTTATATGAAATGTTTATATTTCGCAGATCATTGATGTGGTGCTGAATACAATCTGTGAACATAGTCTGGAGACCAATGTAGCGGTCCTTTACTGCAGTACATCATCAAAGAGTCTACTGTGCTTTCAATATATGCCAGTTTCTCTCAAGCAGTTTACTTTGCTTTTGAAAGATAATAATCTTTCTAACTAACAAAAAACTGAGATGAATTGTACATTGTACAAATTTTCTTAGAAAATGCTTAAGATGTTCCCTGAGTATGACTAAATTTTGGTAGAAGACCCTCCACTTTCAGCACAAATGTCAGTCCACATAAGGAAGAAGTATCTCCAGAACTAAGGAGCTATGTTTCACTTGAGTCTGAGGAAGATTTCCAATTGGTCAATAACATACAAATGCTTGTTTCTGTGCAAGGAGCCATGAAAACTAGTGACTCCATCTTGGCAGAGGTATACAGCATTGTTGGCCATTGTCTCTGTACAGAGGTGCCACATTGTTGGTCTTTGTCCTTTGACAAGCTTCAGGTTCAGGCCAAAATGCACTGAATTGCTCTTAGAAAACAGGACCACCATCTTTTTCTGACCATCCAAGTTGCAGACTACCAATTTGAGAAGTCCTTGAACTGAACCCCTGTACCTGCGGCCACTTTCCTTCGTTTGCCAGAAACATCCTCATTCAGAAAAGAATCACTCTTTGCTGGAAGCTCTGGTGCTTGGGCAGTCTTGAGGTACTTGCCAACACCAGTGCCTGCTGCTGTTGGTGCTACACCCAGACCTGGATTACTGTACCAACTGCCCATCTTTTCCTGATAATCACAAGGTGAAAAATAAACATCAGATCACTAATGGCAATGGAATTTGACAACAGTCAGCACAGTAACTTGCAAAATACCACATGTAAAGTGGCAGGGTGCAAAATCACTAAGAACCAAGTAATAACAAATTAACAAATATTGAATTCTTGCCCAGGGGAGAAACTCCACAAAGCAGCTAGTCTAGCATTTAACATACATTTTCCTCTTCATCTACAGCAGACTTTGCAGCTTCCTTTGCTCTTGCTTCCTCTTCTTCTTTATCCATCTCTGTGTAAGGGTTGACGAATACAGATATCCGCAAGATCTTCAGCTCCTCCTACAACCCAAAGTGGAAGAAAGATGAGTTGACCATGGGCTGAACTTAAGCCAATCAGAAACCTCTCATGAAGAAGAGTCAAACTCAGGTTATCGAGTAAAGATCAAAGATCTCCACCTAGTAATCTACAAATGCCATTCAGGACATCCCTTCACCTAATCATGTATGCCACCTACACAAAGTTCAACTACATGTGTACCATGAACTTTGAAAGATCTCAGCACAAAGATCCTCAGAACTAATAAGGATAGAAGTCACAAGGAAGGGTGGAACTCACCAGCGGACGATCATCATCATCCACTGGAACCTTCTCAAGCAAGGACAGCACTTCCAAACCCCCCACTACACGACCAAATACAGTATGCTTGTAGTTGAGATGTTGAGCTGACTTATACAGAATGAAGAACTGGGAGCCATTGCTGTGAGGTCCACTATTTGCCATGCTTAAAATACCCCTCTCTGAATGCAGGAGCTTTGAATTCAGTTCATCTTTGAAAGGCTTTCCCCATATGGACTCACCACCACGCCCAGTGCCTGTTGGGTCACCTCCTTGTATCATGAAGTTCCTGTGAAGTCAACCCAGTAGAATGGCAATCAGCATGATGAAAATGCATCAGTGAATACTGTCTGTGAAGACCTTCATTCATACAAACCTCACTATTCCAAAGGAGTTTGATCCAGAAGAGAAGAGGAGGGTGACAAGGGCATATTTTTGAGAAATGAAATTACTAGAGAAGTTTCCAAGGAATGAGGCAATAGCACTCATGGACAGAATATCAAAATGTAAAGAATTTCTTGCTTGTCTACAAATCATGAAAGATTCACATGAACAAAGTCTCATTAAGTACCTTATGCTCCTGTGGAATATGACATTGTCATAATACCCTCGCTCACAGAGAGTGATAAAATTTTCACATGTGCGTGGTGTGATATCACAGTGCAGTTCTATGTTGAGATCACCGCGATTAGTGTGCATTCGCACATATCCCTTCTTTTTGGGATTTCTCTCTACGTGCACATACTCATATTCATTCTCAGTGACTGGGTCATAAGATGTTGATGTAAAGGACCGTGATGCTGCTCCAGTTGTATATCTGCTTTTTACCTGCATACACAAAAAATTGAGGAATTTGGAAATACATGTCCAGATTTCCAGCAACTTCCAAATTCCTTGCCTGAGCAATTTTTGGAAAAAAAGTATTCCAGCAAGGATTTCTGCCCATACAACAGAGCTTGCACTCAATTCCCATGAACAATACAGAGTCATCAGTGGAAATTGCAATCGTACCATTTTTGTGTTAACAGGCACAATTTCACCAGCTGCATGAGCTGCAACACGGGCAGCTGTCTTAGCTGCTGTGGAGGCTTTTGCAGCTTCTGCACTACGGCCATGAACTGCTGCTGATGCTGCATCAACAATACTGAGTGCAGGAGGAGGAGCTTCTTTTCCTTCTTCCACTTCTGGACGTGTCTTTGCAGCCTGGACTGCCAGTGCATGTGCACGCTGAGCCTTATCTCCACCACCTCCCAACAGAGCTGATGCTTGTCCTTTTTCAGTGCCCAGCTCTTGCAAAATACGTTTGGTGTCATCTGACAAGTTGATATTGTAGGCAGGATCTTCTCGCAGCTTCTTTAATTCTGTCCATGAACAGATTTCAGGCATCAAGAATTTCACAGACCCCATGCAAATCAATGTGCAGTTCATTAAAAAAAATGCTCAACCCATTAGCAAAACATTATACTGAAGCCCTGCAGAGCAAAGCAAACTCATGACTTTTCCAAACATTTTTTGAGGTTACAAACTTCTGGGTGTTATTAAGGTGCTACAATAGAGCATGTCTGAAGTTGAAGGAGCTATTACCAACAAAAATTGTGCAAGAAGTTCCTGCTTTTATCCACAATAAAAAGAAATTACCTTCATCATCAAGTTGAAGATCATTCTTCACATGATCAAATTCTGAAAGTACCTTTGCATCCAAAGCATTAGGATCCTGTGTCATCACCCATCATAACAACTTAGATTAAAGTTATGGAATACAGCAACAGCAACATACACACTGAAGCTGTGATACAGCTGGTGGAAGAGACAAAGTAAAAGATTTATAACAGTTAAGAAGCTTTTGAAACCTAAAAGGGTCATTGTGAAGTGGCAATGAGAAAGTAGGGCACTTATGTAATGCACCTGAATTGTGATGAGATCATCTCTTGTGAAAGGTTCATCAGTCAGAAGCTCTTTCCAGTTTTTTGGCTTGATGTTTAGCTCCTTAATGGCCTGGCACATTGGTAGCCACAAAACCATGAGATAACGAATAGTCAGTCCATGCAGCTGCAAAGCAGATGTTCTAAGCTCCATGCACCATTAAAATTCAATAAAGGCTATGCTGTTACAAATGTGTCCAGCACATGAGCGACACCAAAAATTGCATACTAAGATCAGACACTCTGTAACATAGCACAAGTTTATCTTCTCCAGTTTTGTGCAATTGAACCACCTTACCTCATAGCAGAAGACATTTCCAGTTGTCTTCACTGCCACAATATGTGTGAATTCTGTAAAGACTTTGTGGAGTACTGGACAGTGAAACTCACCTGCAATAGAAACAGATTGGAAGAACAATCCAAATTGAGATGACTTCTCAGTCCACTCAAAAACAACCAAAATATCGAACAAATCCTTGAACATATATTTTGTGTATCTTATCTGGTGACTCACAATACCCGTTACTCCCTTTCAATCCATGACACTAGGATCTGAAGAACAAAAAGGCTACCCTTTTGCCAGCTTAATAAACTATCTTCATGTACATGTCCAGTGTATGGCTTCTTCTACAAGCCAAGCTTAAGAAACATGTTGCACTAGTCACTTGATGAGAGATGGAACAGAGATTTGGACTAGCACAATGAGTAGTGAATCTCACCATCTGCATTCTTGTGGAAATGAAGTTTTATAAGGTCCTTGAGAGCCAAAGGCAAGCCAGTCACAGGATTTTTCTTGAACTTTTGAACGTAAGGGATGATATTCCTGCAGTCAACCACAAAAAGAAACAACAATGACTGCATGTGATACCGAGAACCCTGAAGATTGATCACAATAGATTCCATATGTGGAACAAAATTGTCAACTGCAGCAGAAAGTTTTTAGCAACCTTTTGAAGCGAAGCAGAGCAATGTCTTTCACTCCACAAATTACTCAACTCATGTTTAAGAACATCCATCAAATTCAGCTTGCTGCATTACTCTCCAATCATGTGTAACAACCTGAAACTGCAAAATAATGGAGGAAAATGCCATTACTCACATAATTTCAAAAACATGGCCATCTGCCGTACAGACTGCATCCTCGAATGGTGTGAATGTGAGCCTGCCTCCCACCAACACACAGAGGTTGAATGCCTTCAGCCCTAAGCACCATAAACCCTAATTATTGGCTTGCTTCTTGAGAAGAAGCCATGCCAAAAGCTTGTCTAGCAATACAATTTTTGAGTGTATGAGGCTGCTCTGATAGGTTCTTTTTGGAATACTTCAACACAAAACATTCTAGTACTGCATAAATCATCTGCCAAACTTCTCCACACCACGCCATGCAATAGACCGAGAAGCAGACATAGCCTCTGGGGATGTTCCCAAGGTGTACCACTGGTGTAGTATGTAATGAGATGCACGTGCAGTGCACAGGGATGTGCATGTCTTCTGGGTCAGACAAGCTCAGTAGGGTTCACTGGCCCGCAGTGGGTGCAAACTGGAGTACACAACAGGCTTACAAACATTTGAAAAAAAAGAAAACAGTTGTTGCACTAGTCCTACATGAAGAAACGCGTCAAAGAGAAGGAGAGAGGGGGAAGGAAGAGACACGCACGCGCAGCAATAGAAGGGTAAGCGCTTGAATGGCGTCTTGAGGTCGCGAAACTTGGCACCGCCCCATTCCGTTGCCCATTCCGTGCTAGTGATGAACATGCGATCCTTGCTATGCTGCTTCTTCCCCATCTCGAGAAAATCGCGAAAACCCCTGCTCCACCGTCTCTCGTCACATTCAGACAAAAATCAGAAGATTGCAACTCTCAAACAAGAACACAATACTCTGGATTCTCCAAACTAAAACCAAATCCTTGTCGAAGGAGGGGGAACAAAAAAAAACCCTAATAACAACAACAGAAGAAGTACACCGACCAAAAAAAAAAACCTACCTTCACGCTCTTCGAAATTAGAGCTCACGATAATTGCTCGGATCTTCAGAGATTCTCGAACCCAATGCTAAAATCTTTACGAAGTAACAAAACTCTTAAGAACCGATTGTCGAATCCACTCCAAATTGGAGCTTCAGACGAAACCCTAATCGCGAGGGAAGCTTCAAACGTGCGCAGCTTAAGGGGAGAAACCTCAAGAGTTAGGAAACCCTAAGAGTTAGTGCGTTTCATAGTGCCAGCAGGTAGGCGACAAATGATGTGTACGGGGCAGCTCGGCGGCAACGGGAGAAATCCTGAGGACTGGAAAATTGAACTGCAAATCTTATTGTAATGGTGCAGGATCACTTGGCATTTATGATGGAATTGTTGGGCGATATGTCTGCTAAGGTGTGTCCTTCCTCCTGGCCTGTTCTTTTGCTACTTGCCTGCTTCACATCATTTTACTATGCTCTGAGATCGTTGTTTGTCTCAGTTGGGACTGTTAGGCACTAGGTTATTATGTTTAGAGAAGTAAGGGTTGTAAAATGCGGTTTCTTGAGGAGCTACCGTGATGTTTTGGTTTCAGCTTGCCTTAGGGGGAAGGTATTCATGTGATTACATCAATTGGCATGGTGATCTATGGCATATACAGAAATTGCAGCTTCAACTGATGCCATGAAAGAGGGGTGGTTGCTAATCCCAATGTAGATGAGTGTTGCCGTCCTTTTGGCACATTGGGGTTCATTGTTGAGCTCAATATTTTCATGTTTGAGCAGTACACAAAGTCAGTGTAGGGAGCTTCCTTTTTATCTCTGACCACTCTTTTTTTTGAACCAAAGCACTTAATCGGCAGCCATACTGGGTCCCTTGGGCTAGCCCCGCTTCCTGGGGCACACAAATGGACAGGGTGTGTACACTTTTGGAAACTGATGAAATTGTAGTTGATTGTGGGATGTCAAGCTCATTGACCTAATCAAGAGCTCTTGTATTAGGCCCTGTGGTAGATGATACTGATGTCCTAATCTTGGTTTTGTTGCTTAACAGTATGTCATGACAGATTTTGTGATATATCTGAGCTTAGTTGAGGGCAGAAACTGGATTTGTGCATAATAGATAAGAAATTGCACATGCACTACTATTGTACTAAGGTTGTTAACATCTAAATTTGAGGCACCTGTATTGAGGCCAGTAAAAGCCATCTAGTTCAACTTGTGCTAAGATTATGATCTTAACAGTGACCTTAGTTTTAGGGACTTGTGCACTGTCCAGTAGTTTCTAGGCTCTCAGGACCTCTCAGCTGAATTTGCATAGGTAGAGGAATGTGTGCTTGTAGGTGCTGGTGCTCAAGTGAAAATACCCTGCTGTAAGTCTACAGGTGAATGCTGTGATGCTTTGAGGGAGAGATCTCCATGAACTTGACTGCAAGAAGACCCATAACACAAACAAGAGTGTGACTTGGAGCTTAAGTTGTGCAACCAGGAACCTGAGCATGCATTAGTTGTTGGTCAAGATTGATCCCTATGCAAGCCATCAAGGCCACTGTACAGTGAAGCTGAGATGAATGGATAAACCTTTAGGATCACATTTGTTACTTGTTTTGTGGTTGTGAAGTGCACCCAAAGGAGTATGTTACAGGCAGGTTAGTGTGTGCTATGCTCTGAAGCTTTGCAAGAACCTAATTCACTAAGTAACTCAATTTATTGAATGATTTAGTTGGTATTGTCAAGTTTCTTCATGGACAAAATGAAAAAAAAAAAATCACTTGCAAGGAGCTGCAGCAACAGCGAGATGGTCACTTGAAATGGCATCTAATCTCTTCTTTTTGGCACACATGTTTGCTATTGTTGCAGCTGCAAGTACTCTTGTTGCAATTGTCTGATCTTCTTGCAGTAACCTGCCCACAAATTTAGCACAACTGTACTATGAAATCTTAAGAAGACTGTACACATCTGCAGCACAAAGTTATATAAATTATACAATGTAATGGCACTGATCTGTTAGATAACAAGTTCTTCACTTGATGTATGAATTGTGAGGATTGGGGTTGTTTCTGTACCTCATAAGTTCTTGAAGAGCTCCAAACCCCTCTATGTACATGTTCAGCTTTTCACTAGCAAGCACACCTGCCAAGGATCTGACGACAATTTCCCTCAAACCTGCTATTGATGAACTCCTTTCTAGAAGTGTGAAAAGTGCTTGAACTCCTTCATTTCTCATCTGAGTTATCAGTTGTTTCTCCCCAGTGCCCAATGATGCATGTACCACTGTGATACTCGCTGTATCTGGACTCCCTGGTTGCCTGAAACCTGCTAATGCCCTGAAAGCTGCAAATTTGACTTCCTCAGAACTGCCCCTCCCAAGGTCTCTTAGTGCTGTAATCATTTCAACTGACACAACCTCAAACTTTCTAGGTTAAGGCTACTCATGTTGTGCCTGGTCTCCACCTTTTGTAAGTGTGATATCTGGCTCAATACTCTGAGAGAGACCCAAAGCCTGAAGGCCACCAACCCCTGCTCCAATTTCCTCAAGATTCTCACTTTCCAGCATATGTCCCAAGATGGGGAGGGCATCCTTTAATCCCATTCCCATGCTTTGTCTGTCCAGCACCTCTGAAATATTTAAAACTGCAATGATTGCTGCTGCTTGTGTTCTTGCTCCCAAGCTACTTCCACTGGCAGGCCCATTCACAAATGTATCTGATCATTTGGCCATGTTCACCATAGCCCTCACACCTCCACATCTTACAACTGCTGCTTGGTTTAACAGGGTGACATGAAACAAGCTTTGCAATCGCTGCTGCTGCTGACTCTCTGATCATCGGGGAATTGGAGTTGTCAACCATTGCCACAAGTGAAGGGAGAGCACCTGCAGGATTTTGGGTTATCACAATATCAGTCAATCACTCGACATGAAACAATCAACACATGTATTGAGTTCCGTAACATCTAGCCTCAGCCACCAAGATCCACACAACTGATGATCTGCAAACCTCATAAACATCTCAAGGAATAAACAGGAGGGAACACCTGCATCTGCAATAGCTGTTTTGACTTCAAAGCCTCCCTGTGAGGCTAGGAGCATCAGTGCCAAAGCAGAGAATTCTAGAGCGTCCGGATTTAGCAAAGAAAGCACATCAACAAGGGCCAATGTACCTTCTGCAGCAGGTTGGTCACCCTCTGCACATTGCCTGTATTGATCCCTCATGTTTTGTCTGTCTTGGTGACTATACCTATGGTAGTATGGCAATTCAACAAGTTTAAATTTTGCAAACCTAGCACCCACAGCACCATGATAGTCATGAACAAATGTAAGAGGATAATGGGTTTTGAATTACTGCGCCATTCAACAACTCAGAATTTGATTCATGTTGAGCAATTGTGTTGGAGCTTCAAGAGTGAGAATGCGTGATGACTAGTTTGGGTTTCACCAATATCAATGTTTGTATCTGTGCTCACTGATGATGGGTCCAATGTCATTGCCACAAGAGTTGTGATTCTAGGATTCATAGGATGGGTAGAAGGGCCAACCTTTGAGATTGGTGTGTTAAAAAAATGCATCTTAGGCGCCCAGTTCTGAAATGGTGCTACTTAGGCCCATTGTCATTAGTTGTGTGTTCATGATATGGGGGAGTACAAAATAGGTGAAGCTTATCGATTGCACATGTGACTCTTGATCATTAACCATTGGGGCATGCACTATCAAGAATATGAAAACAACTAGGTTTACAAGATTTTCTAATCAAGATGAAAACGAAGGCAGACCTAGTTCCAAATTCAAATCATGAAACAAGAAAAGCAAGAATAAGAACACGACATGTGTGAAACAAGAATCTAACAAGATGTTATTGTAAGGAGAAAACAAAAACAGAACACGACCATGACAAGAAAATGTATTTAAAATTAGTGTTGAATAGATTAAAGGTAATGTGATGAATTTCAATGCTACAGAGTTCATTCTTTTGAGTGTTCATTCATGAATTGTAATGAATTTATACATAATTTTTAGTTTAATTTCAATTCATTTTTAATTAGTTTTTAGTTAAGTTTAAGTTCACTTCGAGTTAAGTTTTAGTTCACTTTTAATTAAGTCTTAATTCATTTTTAGTTCATTTCTAATTCACTCATAGTTTATTTTTAATTAAATTTTAATTCATTTTTAATTAAGTCTAAATTCATTTTTAATTGGGTTTTAGTTCATTCTCAATTGAATTTTAGTTCACTCATAGTTCACACATGAATACAGATTAGGCACATGTAGATTGGAAGCTTCTAAGAAACTTCCTTGAACTAGGTGTCTAAGGGATATAAATAAAAGAAATTTTTTCCATTACCTTTAGTTTGTTCAACAATAATTTTGGGTACGTTTCCTTATCATATTTTTGTTTTGTTTTTTCTTTGCAATAAAATTTTGTTGGATTTTTATTTGTGTTTATCATGTTTTTGTTTTTTTTTTTTAATTTCATAATTTGGATTTGGAATTAAATTTACCTTTGTTATCATTTTGGTTAGAAAATCATATAGTTTTGATTGTTTTCATGTTTGTGACAAGTAATGGGGAATTCTACCTTTATGTATACCCATTGGGCACTTAACTCAAGGAAAATTTTCAAAAAAAATTCAACCTACATTGGTCCATGTTTGCCCATGTGTGTCGTCCATGTGCATCCATGTGTAACCCATGCATACCCATGTGTGAATTAAGATTCAATTAAAAGTGAATTTAAACTTAATTAATAATGAATTCAAATTAATTTTAAAAAATAAAAAATAAACTATAAATGAAATAATAATTAATTATAAATGAATTAAAAGTGAATTAAGAATGAAATAAAATTAAACTAAGAGTTAAGTACAAGTTTAGTACAAGTTACGAATAAACTCCATTGTGTTGGCATCCATGACATGCACATCCATTAAGGATGCATGGGGGTTTCCATTTCAAGTTCAACAAATGTATTTAATGTGGGGAAGATCAAAAGGCCAACTAATAAGAGGTTCATTTATTACAATGCATTGTTGGGTGGCACAATGGTGTTTGTATCTCCATTATCAAATGTTAGTTGTTCCCAATGCTAACATTAATCAACAATATTGAAGATGAAAGGCTTTTCAATGGGTCATTAGTTGAGAATTCAAAAGGGTCATCTTTTGATATGTCACCTTCGTTTGAACTTAAGTTAACATTGGACATATAATTTTCAAACAACATATTTTTTTCTACCATGTCATAAGGTTGGCATCAAATCATTGTTGAAGGAGCTTATTATTAATATAAATGTACACTAAGTTTTTTGTTCATTTGATTGTCAATTGATTTTACATTTTGCTATGGACAAATGAGTAGGAACTTTAATTTCACTCACATGATAACGTGGAACACATTTGTGCAAAGATGTAACATGCGATAGGTGCAAATGTGCATCCACCAACTTTAATCAAATCCCACCACTCATGTGAGAGCAAATTGAAGTCACCCATTGGGGTTAGAAAAAGGCCCTCGACTTTCAACAAATTCAACAAAGTCCTTTAAAGCTCGAGTATAGTTTGTTGAACTATTAGTGCTTTTTCAAAACATGCAATTTAATGTTTCCTTCACATTTGAATCATCATGAAAGCAAGGTTCATCCCATAAGTATGGATTGAAAAGGGCCCTTGCATAATGTAAATTAATTGTCAACATCTTCCATTGATGGTAAAATTGATCTTTCATTACATCTGCAAGGTTTGATCATAATGATAACAACTAATCTTGTAATATTAAAGCATGTCATTCTAATGTTTTCATGACAAACCATACATTTTCATGATGAATTGGTTGCCATTGAATACTCTCAATGCCACTAAAATAAGTTTCACCATGTGCACAAAGTTGACACAAATATCCTAAAACTCGTTCTTTTTTATGATGATTAAAACATATCTAACTTTGACAAGAGGCTTATGACGATAAATGCCACACAATGTGTTGATAAAAATTGTCCATTCCAAATCTATAACTATTTGCTTGAAAACAATTCTCAACTTGAACAATTGTTTAATCATCAAGGTTCAATAGTTCAATCCTCATCAAAGGGTTTTAAACAGTTGAACCATTTAATTGAATGCTTTAACTTTGATTGAATGATTAAATTCAAAACCTCCCAAATTTTAGACACCCTAAACCAATAAACCATATAGCCATAAACCCTATGCAAAGATTTGTTACCCATCTCTTGTTTTGATATGTGTTGCCTTCAAATTAAAAAGTCACAATCTATTTTGTTACATGTAAAACATGTGATTCAATGATTAAGTGTTAAGTAAGATTACAATACAAGTAAATGATTTTGAGTTCAAACCTTTGGGTGATTTTTGAAAAATAAAATAAAATTTAATAGCTGATTTTTGAAGTCATTACAATATAAATAAAAATGATTTTGAGTCCAAACCTTTGGGTGATTTTTGAAAAATAAAATAAAATTTAATAGCTGATTTTTGAAGTTATTACAATGTAAATAAATGATTTTGAGTCCAAACCTTTGGGTCATTTGTGAAAAATAAATTTTAATTTAATAGGTGATTTTTTAATTTATTAAAATATAAATAATTGATTTTGAGTTCAAACCTTTGGGTGATTTTTGAAAAATAAAATAAAATTTAATAGGTGATTTTTGAAGTTATTACAATATAAATAATTGATTTTCGCATAATTCCTGCTATCCACTACCGCTTATGCCCGGTCCCGAAACCGGCTACCACCGGTCGTCAAGAGCTTCACTGCGTCTGTGCGGGAGCGCGCGATGGCGCAGTGCTCTGGCGTGCACATTGCAGGGCTTTCGGTTACCACTGCTGCAGTTCTTGTTTGTCGCGGGGAACAAAACAAATGGCGATGATCTTCGACATATTTAGAGCATCGGCGTTTGTGTTTGTGCCGCTGTTTGTCGCAGCAATTTCGCTGCAAGTGCAGGGAAGAGATGATGAATCGTTGCTGCGCTTGGTCGCCTCTGCTTCATCATCAGCAGGAACAGTAGGAGGAGAGACTAGAATTCGTGATCGGCCTTTCGAATCGAGAAAGAGCAGCGACGATTCCTGTGGACCGCAAATCTCTATTGAAACGCCTGCTTGTGATGTCGTCGGGAAGGGGAACGGGTACGAGCTTCGGAAGTACCCTGATGGACAGGTGAGCTTGATGTATCTTCGTAGACGTGCTTTTTTTTTTTTTTTTTTCTCCCGACACTGTTTTTTTGTCTGTGTACTTTCTGTAGGTGCTTTGTATGTTGCTTCTTCTTGTGATTAGCAATTTGTTTCAAAACTGTTTGCGGTTCTTGTTTCAAGGCGTTTGTTCGCCATCTGGTGTTAAATCTGGAGCTGCAGTGAAATAGAGATGTTCAGCTGATCAAGAAAAGCCTGTTGTTAAAGTGATCCATCTAGAGTAGTTTAATAAAAATTTCTTGGGAACGTAGATCGTTTTGTCATTGTGAAGTTCGTGAAATTATGTTTATGTCCGTTAGTTAACACTCTTTGTAGCCCTTGCAGTAGCTCTAATGCGATCCATGAAAAATGTCAGTATCAAAGTATCAAAGGTGCTGCAACTATGTAAGTTGTGTCTACGGTAATACTGAAGTGAAAGGCCTCTGGATGCCTTTGGCTTAGATGACATGCTTGCTTGTCACAGGGGCAATCTAAAATGAAGTGAAGCTGCCCTAATGCAATCCATGGAAAACGTCAGTATGAAATGCATCAAAGACTATGCAGCTATACGACTTCTGTAGGGTACTACTCAGGGAGGCCTGTTGATGCCCTCGGTATAGATGACAAGATTGCTTGTCATAGAGGCAATCTAAAATGACGGGAAGCTGCCCTAATGTGATCCATGGAAATGTCAGTATGAAAGCATCAAAGGCGATGCAACTATGTATGTTGTGTCTACAGTCATACTCAGGGGAAGGCCTCTGGATGCTTTCAGCTTAGATGACATGCTTGCTTCTCACAGGGGCAATCTAAAATGAAGTGAAGCTGCCCTAATGCGATCCATGCAAAATGTTAGTATGAAAGGCAATGCAACTATGTAAATTTTGTCTACAGTAATACTCAGGGTAAAGGCCTCTGGATGCTGTTGGCTTAGATGACATTCTTGCTTGTACAGGGGGCAATCTAAAATGATGTGAAGCTTACCCTCACAAGCTTGTTGCAGCTTGAATGAGGATATTGTTCACTTTTTTGGTTAGCTACATCTCATGAGTGCTTGCCAGCATCATGACTGAATCCTTCTGGCACTTCCATAAATGAGACAAAAACTCATGATGGAGATTTTCGTACAATACTGTTGCCTGATGGCTAGACTATTATGACTCTATCTATAACCACCATTGGGAATTGAGAGTGAGAGTCTGGCAGCTAGTTGTGGCTATTCATTATGACATGTTAGTTTCACTTTTGCTGGATCTGACACAATGGTTACCTTCAAAGTGTTGTTGTGGGAGATTCTGTGCAATCAAATAGAGAAGTAAAACTCAAGGGAATTCCCATGGCTTGTCACACTTCTCTTTGCTTTCTGAAAGAGAAAACATTTACTCCACAGATCAAGAGTAGTTTCAAACATGAAGGAAACAAGAGGGATCCAGGACTGTTCAGGACTTTGGCTTCAACTTCAAAGGGCATGCCTTTTCTCCTGGATGCATATGTTTCGATTTCATAGCACTCAATTGACTGAGGAAAGTGTTTCTCTTCTTTGGGGTTTGCAGATATGGGTGGAGACACTCGTGGAGAATTCAACTTACAACTTAGCAACTTCTATTGGGTTCATCCGCTGTTTCCTCTTCATTTTGGGTGGAAACTCTAAGAACATGGAGATTGAGATGACTGGCCCGGTCCACATCACACCAGTCCTGAGTGAGGCTGGTTATAAAACTGGTTTCTTTGTGCCCAGCAGGTATACTCCTCCAGCCATGTTGTGCATATACTATCTCCTTCATTCACTCTGCCAACTTATACAGTCCTGAAAACTTGTATAGTCCTTAAGGTTGTACAGTCCAACCTGTATGAGTTGCTAGAGTGGATGTACAGGTTGGACTGTATTAGTCCTTCACCCTTAAGGAGTAAGGACTAAGTTTGTACAGTCCTTCAAACCCTAAACCCTAGATGATTGTTTCATTTGAAATCTGCCATTTGTGGGAGGCCATTTTTATGGTACACTCTTATAAAAATGTTTCTCCATTCACTTTGGGTTCATGCAGGTTCAAGTCTGTAGATGATCTGCCCACACCTACAGATCCGAAGATCAAGTTCAATGTGCACAAAGAAGCTGTCATGGCTGTTATTGGTCCTTTTGGTGGATTCCCTGGTGACTTTGACTATGACGCTAAATTTTCACAGTTGAAGAAGTATTTGGACAAGGATGGTCTAAAATATGACGAGTCATCTGCAGTATTTGCTGGGTACAGCAGTCCATTTGAAATCAGGAACAGAAAGCAAGAGGTTCATGTAAAGATTGTGTCTTGAAAATCCTTTTCAAGGGCAAAGCTTAAAAGAGAGGAGGTGAGTGATACACATGAACCCTATCCTGAATTCAGATATGTTCATATACACCAAAATATATCTTTTCTGCACAATAGATTTTTTTGGTGAGATAATGTGGATCAGTGGTTGCTGATATTTTGCTCAATGGAAAGTATTTGTATGTAGACTCTAATTTATCTGCAAGGAGTGCTTCTCTGGGAGAGGTATACTATGCTATAGGGTTTTGAACATACCTGTGAGTTTTCCTGTACAGTTTAATCTGTGTCAGTTGACACATGCTTTGTTGCCTCCTCATGTCACTCTGTGCTCTCTAACAATTTGGGTTGGAACCATGTCCCAGAATAGAGTATAATGCATGCATATTGATTTAAGATTTATGCATAAACCAAACAAGGTGATTTATAACTCTCACACATAACCTTCTAAAAAACAGTGACAAAACAACTGGGAATCTCATCACATGCAGGAAGTATTGCATGGTGATTTGAGGACCAGTTCTAGCTGTGTAGTGTTGACATTGACAAGACACATATATCCAAACCAGATGAAATTGTCAAATGCCTGAATGATTCTGGAGCTAAACAGCAGCCACCAATTGGTTACAGTGGAGCAATATTTAAAGGCAAGATGTAGATCTGAACAGGGCTCTGGAATCTGATAAGATTTAAAACTTTTCCCTGGATGACAGAGTGCAATTGCTCCTTGTTTAAAATTAGTGGTGTGCTTGCCATGCCTACAGAATAGATAGAAGGGTGATTTTTATCAGGAAACCCATGAATTATATGAATTCAACTTGAATGTCCTAAGGAGATGTGTAATCAAAACTTTTGATTTTGTGTGACAATTGTGGTTATTCAGACATGTATGTGGGTCAGCTACTGCATGATACTGGTGCGGAGGGATCTAAAGGGTAAGCAGGGAGCAGGAGTCATGGATAATCGCTCTACAATATGTCAATGATGAGGAGGATTCAGAGCTGTTCACGCATGGTCTGCTCTTTCAACTCTTAATGATTTTTCATAAGGATATACTTCCATTGTAAAAGATGTGGATGATGCTGCATATTTGTTTTGTGAGGCTTGTTGATTCATGTCATATCTTCTTCTTTCTTCTTTCTTCACATGCAACAAGGAGAATAGAATTGGTTGATTAATGATTCATATGTTAGACAATTTTTGTATCACTCTAACATTGCAATCTGAATAAGGTTCTACATCTTTGGAAGCAGGGCTGTGAAAGCAGGCCATGAAGACATGATGAGGAAGCTACATATTTGGTTATGGGCTGCATTCAATAGAAGCAGTAGATCCAATTGCTGAAGGACAAGACAAGGTGGGCTTCTTTTTTTCTGGAAGTGGTTTTAAGAGTTCTAAATTTTGATATGATGTTGGAATCAATATCATCATCAGCACATGAAACTCTTTTAGGTTACTGGATCATCATCACTAGAATCCCCAAGCAAGATTTCCAAGGGATAAAGATGTTTTCTCCACATGTATGTGAAATGATCTGAGTGGATCATGTGAGTGAGCTTGTATCAATTGATAATCATGCATTCAATTGCTACCTTTGGAAAAGTTAAGGATGGTTCTTAGCCCAAGCCTCAGAATGGCAAATACTAGTCACTTCATCTTTCTGCCTGTTGTGCGCAAATCCATTACTTTCCCAGGGTTGTCTCTGCAAGAGAAGTCCATTTTAGATGAGTGCATAGTTATAGCCGAGATGTTCAGCAACACATTCATTGCCAATCGATTGTTGATTTGCAACAGATAGCTGCGGATAACTGCACTCTGGTTGTCAGTGATAGATGACAAGCTCTCTGTGGATATTATGCACTCTTTGCCATACACTGTTACAACATCTTCCCGCAATCCAATGACACCATCAACCAAAGAGGTGTGGCATCTTTTCTTTGTCCCCTGGCTTGTGTTTTAGGTACTCTTCCAAATCAGGAGCCTTTTAAGAACCAAAGAGAATGTCCTTTTCTAATCAACCTGGAGCCTGCTCTCAAAGATTTCTAGTCACACTTGAAATCTCCTGTGTAAGTAAAAATCAAACCATTTCATCCTCTTCTAACAACTCCCCCCCCTACCCTCCTCTCTACCAGACCTGCAACTAGATTTTGAAAGCTGAAAAACTAATTGCTGGGCATAAGGGTTTTCTGTTTCCTGCGGGTTTCTTTTTATGACTCCCAGAAGATAGTGGGGTCTGTTGAGTAAAGAGTGGTGTCTTGAATTTCAAGATTGGCAATATGATTATCAATCATCCTTGCTTGCACACACTTAACCAGCAACAGTAGTCCTGGGAAGAGCCACCAGCTATCATCCTCCCTGCCAAACAAGTGAACATGTTTTTCTTGAGTTCAGAGAGGAACACACATCTATTAAACATGTTAATTACATCTCACTCATGCTTCATCACTTCTTGCTTCATCGCTCTAAAAAACTCCTGATTATCTAAATATGGTCAAAATTTCTTAGACTTCACAAACTCTACATTCATATGAATGGTGACGGAATGAATCTCTTTCCTGTTTGAAAAGAGCTAGTATACAGTGGCAATTTTGTGCTATATATAAAGCAAGTTGCAATTCCATAAGTAAAGCATGGGATAAAAAAAGGTGGGCAGAAAATACTTGTATGAACTAACGCCATTGTGATGGAGAGGATCGTTTGCAGGTCCAAGCACCAGTTCATAATAGAAGAATCCCAACACCACTGCCACCAACTGCAGCAATCCAAACCACCGCCACTGACTCAAAGCATTTCACTTGCAGGTCAAAGGATTTCACTTGTGGTCAATGAGACAATCAGAGAAACCTTTAGAAAGAACCTCACAAGACCCTAATATCAACTTTCCTGCACAGAAAAAACCGCCTGCAAGGAATAAAGTGTCTTCCTTTTCGAGTTTTTTTGAGTGCATACCATATTCACAATTGCAGTGGTGTTCCAGAGGGCATAAACACGAGCAAGGCTGGCAGAGCGGCGGGGACCATGGCTGAACAGAGCGTTGAGGCCTGCCGCACTTGGTAATAGGGATATCAATGGCAGCACTATAACCACTATGAGAATGGCGCCCGTTGATATGGAGTAATATTGTAGCAGCGTCAATAGAGTTAAACTCAAATCCACCAACAGCAATAATGAAATCACTAGTCCTACAGATGCCTGCAAAAATGCCATAACAGCACATGAACAAAAAACCACTTGTTTTAGATAGGAAGAATATTGTACACTGATTGACATCAACAGAAGAAAGAAAAAAGTGGTTCTGAGTTCATTGGTTCTCTGAGTTCAATCTAACTGGTACAGTTAAACTGAGAATCTTTTGCTCGCATGTGGAACAAGTCTACTATGTAGAGCAGTTGGTCATTTGTTCTCATAGAATCCCGATCACAAGAATCTGGTGAACATTCTCATATATCCTCTCACTGCAATCAAAATTGTTTCTGTGCAGGAAAGTACTCACTTGATGACCAACTGGCCGCGTATTTCTCAAGAGAAAGGTCAGTGGCAAGAAGGTGTAACGATGGTGCTCCTCCAAGGATTTCACGGTTACAGTGTCAATAATAGCTCCTCCAATTGACCGCCTAGAAGTTCCTAGCATTGAGTAGCTTGGGCTAAGATGCCACGGTTGCTCAGGTCGAGGAAAAACACCATCTGGGTCTATCAGTCCATAGCGAGCACTGTGGTGGTTCCATCAACACAGAAAATCATTTTCTTGCCAAAATCCAAACAGAGAGAACTCATAATAGCATCATAGCAACACAAACTTTGATGGCTACAGAAAACTCACCTTCCAGAAGACCGGGCAAGGCTCATCAAATCAGAATGGTACAAAGAGTAAGGCGCCTCATCCCCGGCATTTAGAACTAAGCCCAGTTGGTAATAGCCAGAAGTGGTGGCTTGAAACCAGGCTAAATCCACATGCAAACCTTGAGCGGCAAGCCAAGGATTTGCATGCGTATTTAGCCAGTTGATGACAGGTAACAAGGTGCGTCTCAACCAACCCCGCCTCACTGTCCGCAACTGTGCATTCAATCCTGCCACCATTCTATACCACATTGTTGCTGGCACTGCCTGCACACCACATCAACATTGGCAATAGTCATCACTTCAGGAAATGTTTATTTTTCTACAGGCAGGCAGAAACCAGAAAGTCAAGGCAATGATCAAAACATGAAAAAATTGGGCAGAATATGTAGTTAGTTTGCTTTCAGACTGAACCTGCAGTCCCACTGAAGATTGGCAGACTCAGAAGGGGTCACAAATCTGCATCCAGGTGCTTCTATTCTGTCATCATTGAAGGGGAATGTAATATGGATGACAAACAAACCTGGCTTAGAAGGGTCGTAAGAAGGTTATCACTATGGAGACAGTAAGGAGCCATGTAGCTGCCATCGCCACCAAAAAGAATGGACATGGGTAGCCTGTCCATCAACTTGGGCGGTAGATCTGGTTGTTTTTCGTCCCCTCCCAGAAACACATCAATATATGCCAGCATGAGATCTGGGGTAGCTGCCAACTTAAGGCCCTCATAGAGAGCCCGAGAGCGGCACGAACGAAGACAAGCATGATCATACTCAGAGCATACATACTCACGCAACCGTTGGATTTTAATTTGTCGACGCCAATCCTGCCATGACCATGCCAACGGGTACGCCAGCACTGTCAATATGCTATGCACTGAACCTTCCCACCACTGATAAGCTGCTAATGTGTTTAGCTCCTCCACAAATCGATTGAATGCATCCTCATACCTGCATTTTTAATAGCAAACACACCTCAGCACTGGTTTGATAGAGAACAAGAAAGCAAAACCATGTTACCCAGTTTCTCCACAGGAGTCCAAAGTGGGCACTCTTAGACATGGAGAGGAAGATGAACAAAAGAAGAAACTAAGGATGATCTTCCTATCTCAAGGAGCAAGAGGACCAATGAGAACAACAAAAAAAGGTCACTGAAGTGACAACAATATGCAGTTCAAAACATAGCCCACAGATTTGGGAACAGTGACATAGATCCACATTCCACATATGCTGCTGCTCTAAACCAGCATTGACCACCCTATAGAAAGGTTAGAGACCTGCATATCCAGTGGATGTAAGAACTGAAGTTGATTGAGATTGTTCTGAACCACGTGTTACTGTGGAGCTGCATATATCTGGGTGCATTATACAAAAGCAATATAAAGTAGTAAGCTTTGCTGTTATTGGAAGAAGCATGTGTGAGGAGACTTACACATGATCAATGATTTGTTCCGGAGGGGAGTGAGGAAGGTACCAAGGCTCCCCAAATGAATTGCACCCCATGAAATACATGCGATGCATATGTGTCTGTGATTCCTCAACTCTTGTTGTTTCAAGCACCTGCACCAAAAAAAGCTTGGAGAGAGTTGGATTCCTTGAAAAGACCATCATGTTTTTTTTGTTCTGCTCATGTTCTTCTGAGGTAGACCAGTATCAAAATCCCACTCTTACATAAAGCTTTCACAAGATAACAGTTTCCAAGACAATTCAATAAGATAGCGATTGACCTTATTACCTCTTCCAAAGATTCAAGGAAAGGAAAGGAATGGTCAATGTGAGCTCCATGGGGTGCAGGGGGAGGGGTCGTAAAATCATCACCAACAAGCTTGACACGGGCCACACTCAGAACAAGAGCCAAAATGACCATTATGCAGGATAGCAGGAGTGTGAACAACCAAGGACCTCCAAGTGTGTATATCAAATCCTCTAGCATGGTATAGCAATTAGGCATGCGGTACTTCTCTGAAGTACACTGATATGGACATTTTGGCTTCCTTACACCACCTGTGTAGCAGGCCCACATCATCATACTTCAGAGGTTTATCCATATAAACCTGAACTAAACCACAACCAACTATACAGTAGTTTAGAGCTATCAGCAGTCTGCTCCTGGCAGAATCTCTATAATTGTAATGTAAGATGCTGAAATGGGGATGCAAATGTTCCAGACCTCATTTGCAATGATACAAAACAGAATAAGAGAGGGATTAGGAACCTCGAACATAGGTGTACAGAGCCCGATGTGGAAGTTGCTCAGGAGGGCAAGGTTTGCACAATTCTCTTGCTGAACCAATCTCATCTTTATATGTTCCAATCTCACACTCCTGTTGCAGTGCAACATTAGTGAAATAACCATCAAATGACTGATACTGAAGAACATGATACTGGTGCCATTTTTACAGCACTACTATTCTTGCATCATTATTCTGAGGTTTCTCTCTCACAGAAACGAGTACACAGGGGTACTAAGTGTACAGTGTGTATTTGCAATTATGTGATTACAATTACAATTGCACTGTACTCCAAGCCTCTACAATTTTGCATACCTCACAAAAAAGGCCATAAAGGCCTTGAGGACATGGCTTGCCAGTGATAGTGCCATTTCCACCCTCTAGCCCGCTCTTACTGCCTATTCCCCCCCTGTGGCCATGTCATCTCTTCAGCATATCAGAACCCATTGGCTGCCCAATAACCGGGAAGGTTGCAAAACACAGACATGCAACTCTCTACCCACAGAGACTTGTTGAAAATCTATTGAACAGCACTGGAACAAGATTGAATTCTAAACAGAAAAGGAGTTTAGAGTCCTGGGTATGCTACTGTCACCCCTATTTGCATATAATTCTGCTGGTCAACTTGACTTGGCATCAATTGATATCTAAAGAACAGATGATGACCTTACAAAAGGAACATTTTCTTCATGGTCTAATGGTAAAAAGACAGCATAGTAACAGCACTCACAATCACATATTCCAAAGTAGTGAAGACAAGGCAAGGCAGCAACCTTGTCGCAATGATGCCCCTGCCAGTTGCCAGGGGCACAAAGTCCTCCCCAGTTGCAATGTTGGACCAGTGAAAATGAACCCGGCCGCCTCCCCCACCACCACCACCAACCAGACCCCCATGGCCACCCACACTTGAAAACAATGACATATTTCCCATTGTCATGGTCTTCAAAAATAACAGGAGGCTGCCACCAGAACCTCCCCCAGGCCCACCCTCTTCTGCAATTGCCACCTTTGATCCCACTTCGTCTGAATTCTCTCCATCCGCCGCTAACACTCCATATACTTCTACAGTTGATATTGGATGGTCTAACGAACCCAGCACTAAACCCCATTCCAAAGCCCACCACCACAACCATCTATGTCAAGCTATGTGCCTATTCCCAGCAGAAATGAATAAACTAACCACCTTCTCTCTAGTTTTTGAAAGTGGACAGAGCAACTCAGTGGTAGCATCAGAGTTGCACAAGTATTCTGATGCTTGTGTTCTGACAAAGTAGAGGGTCATATTACCAAAAACATGGCTGTCACAGTATTGATGGCTTACCAATGACTCCACCACCAGCAGTATAGCGAAGGCCAGCAGAGGTGCCACCTCCACTCCCAAGCTCACATGGCAGCTGCTTGTTGCCATATACATCACCCCCCTCTGACCTCTTGCTGCCATATATCCCTGGTCCCCCTTTACCCCCATGACCACCACCCCCTCCTGCACTGCCTACTTTATAGCTGCCTTTCCCTGGCCCCCCTTGGCATCCTGTATTGTCACCAACCCACCCTGATCATTTTACTATTTTCAAAAAGAAAAGATGGGTTAAAAGAATCAGCAACAGAACTCATTCCTTACCTGTGAACACTACAATTGGCTCACAAGCTTTATTCACCATAATGAAATGTACAATGCAGAATTACAACTGTAAAGCAAATAACTTGCAGAAATCTGCTACAACATTGAGATAAAGCAGAAACCCACCCAAGGCAGAGGCGGAAATCAGTCCTCCAGGGCTAATGGTTACATTTCGGGCACGCTGTATGTGCACTACACTACCAAGAACAAGACCTAGAACATCAATATGATCCACTCGACAGATCTGGTTGCAGGCCACAAACAAACAATCAGTCCAATGAACCTACTAACTGAAAAAGCACAGCATCTTTTCAATTTGCCTTCAACAATTAGGCTGTGTTGTCCAGACCCAATGAGCTTTTCAAAATCATTCACAAGGTCGAGAGATGCATATTGCCATTAGTCAGCTACTTTAGAACTATTTTGAAGTGAAAACTGAGCAATCTGTCTGGCTGAAAAAAATGATGGCAGCCTGCATTACGGGAAAGTCTGAAGGATGTGGAAAAGCACACAGCACGTTCAAACAATTGTATGAGGTGAGATGACAGACTGAAAATCAGGAAAACATTCTGCATAAGGGGATCTGGTCATGCATGCACCTGGAGAGAAAATGGTGACGAAATATTCAAAGTGCAGTCCTCAGATGGGGTAGTCACCTCAACTGGACACTCTGTGCTTTCACAGTACAATTTTGTGATTCTGGACATGCAATGCAATACAATAGAGTATTAAGAGCATTAGACCCAGTTTCTAATCCTGGAAACATCTGATACATAATATTATCAACCACATACACAGATGAACACTGGACTAACTAGTTTGTGGAGAACTAAGATAAATAATGAACTGCAAGGTAGCACATACTCTTCTTTGATAGGAGAATCAGCCTCAAGTGGTGCCTGTAAGCTTGCATTACGCCCTACCTGTAGAGAGACTTCCCCCCCTCTTTTGTCACTTGTTCTCTCCACCTAAAACCATGGAACCTCATGGATCCCCACTTCAAGACACATGTCCACTGAACCTCTCAACTCAACCAAAAGAGGTGTCCATACAAAACTCTGTCCTGTCTTCGAAAAGCCCCAATTTTCATAGGACAATTTTCCACCCCCTTCAACTTACTTCTGAGCTAGCAAACTGCATACCAAGCCAGAAGAAACAAGTACATGTTGCAACAAAACTTCTACATTGGCTGTTAAATTTTGACCTATTCCAATGCATAGCATGCTGTTAGAAGCATAACAATACTGGAAAAAGTCACTCACATATATGTCATAGAACAATGAGAGAAAAAGACGTTGAGCTTTGATGCAGTCCCCAAGCCCAACCAGGCTCAATAAGCCCTGCCCATGCATTCCCAAGTTTGAATTCGACTTAATTGATGATCCATCCTGCCAAAACCAACACACCAAAGTAAAGCTTTTTTGCCACTTGCATTTTCTGTTCCAGAGGGCAACAATTATCCTATTGTAAGAAGCTGTTGGCTGACACAGATGGTTGGTTCTTTGGTAGGCTCAATATTGCAGTAATGTGTTTCCGCAAGATTGCGTACCGCAGCAAGTGATGGGCCTTGACTTCTACAAAAGACCCAAGCAGGGAAAATTATGCACCTGGAGCAACATGATGCTGCTTGCCTCCACAGTTGATGTAGCCACTATCAAATCATCCTTGCTGGCTACAACCGTAATTTCAGAACTTGTCATCACCAGAATTCTTACTGTCATCTTCAGAGCTCCAAATACCTGTCAGTATAGAGCAGCAGTTACAACACATGTTACTGTTTCATGAAATGACCACAGAATGAAGCTCCACGAGGCAGGATACCAGATGAGATAGTTAGCTCTCATTCTATGCCAGCTAAAGATTCTTGAACCACCATTTCAGTTCACAGTGGCTATTGCAGCTAGTATCATGTACCTTGCCTTCACCCTTATGCACTATAAATTCAAAGGAAGCACAAGAGATACGGCATGTGGGAACTAAAACCCAAATGAAGCAAGGAAATCAGAACCAGAGCATTGGAATACCTTCACAGCAGAGTCGTCCATGGAAAGCTCATCTGCCACCAGTTCAAACTCTGAACTAGAGAAGCGTGCAAGCCCAAAACTGAGAGTGCTGCCACTCAACAACTTTATCCTCTCCCTTACCTACTATCCCCAACAAGCAGCAAAACAAATGGGTGGGCACTCTTCATATACTCCTTTGACATATTTATCAAGCTTTTCTCAAACAATGTTCCAGTTCTTTGGCTTCCATTCCTTAACAAAGAAGTAATTTGGAAGTGCATGGCAGAAAAAAAGGGAACTCATGCTAGTGATGACCAAGCTGAACAAGACCAAACCTGCAATAATGAGCAAGATATCGACTGGAGCAAGATTGGCATAGATGATACTTTGTAGAACAAATTGCAGTGGGTAGCAAACTGAACACATAACTGTAATTAAAAGGCATTCACTGAATGTGATTGCACTCTCACCTGTATTCTGCTCCAAAGAAGAGGAACCCCCACTCTTGCAGAGCTCTCAACAATCAAATTTCCCCAAAGTGGTCGCTGGATGGGGAACTCCAACAATACAGTATCCGTTTGAGTTGCCTTATTATTGTTTGATACATGCAGAGACCGTAACACAACATCAAAATGAGTGCCCGCTCCCCCAGCATTTGTAGGGCAACCCAAGCTGTCCCCACCTGTAAGAATCATGCAAACTATAAGATGGAAATGACATTACAAGATGGAAATGCCACTATGGGATGGAAATGTCAATACTTCTCTGACAGCAATTATCCAAAGTAAACAACTCCAAAGGGAAGATGGACAGAGATAGAATCCGAACCATGAACCAGAACTGTTACATTCCCATAATCTGGACATTCAATAGATACACGACCCCCACCACCACCACCTCGCCCTGTTCCTCCTGAAGCACTGATTGTACCAACTCCCTTGCTGCAATCACATATAACATAGCACTCAAGATTGACCAAACAAATAGAACAATTCAAAAAGGGGCTATGCAATCCTTAACGATAAAAAGAACATGCATTGTGATTGGATCTCCAACAAAGTTGTACAGCCACTCTCACATTTGTGCAGCTTTGATTATGATGCTGCCACCTGAGCCACCCCCGCCACCACCCTCACTCACAGAGCCCCCATTGGCCTCAATCGTCCCCATGACATCCAACGTGCCAATAACTGTGAGTCCCACACGCCCACCTCCCAATCCACCACCTACATCCTCTGTAGGATCACCTGATTCGCCTCCTTTGCTGCCATAGCTCCAAGGGTAATTAAGTGAAGTCCATGCATACGTATCACCTCCCCAAGTATCACCTTGATCTTTTCCCTCATCACTCTCACAGGAAGCCCCTCGGCCACCATGACCACCACCTGCTCCTTCTGACCCAGTTGGTGTCCCACTGGTTTGTGCAGGAGGGCTTCCGGAAAATGCAGTGGAATCAAGTGTGGAGTTGTCACCCAAATGCACATTTGAAGCTTGAATTGTTAGAGTTCCACCTACAACTGATGAGCTTGAACCCAAATTCAGATCTCCTGACAAGAGTATTATCAATGTGCACCCTGGACTTCCACATGAGAGAGAAACATTTGACAATAGTTCTAGTGTTCCATGTCCAACAATTACCGAATTATTTAAAAGAGTGATAGACTTGCTGAGCACACACACAGTGTCAATAGATCCCACACCATGTAAGTCAGTTTCACAACCAAGGGACTGATTCTTCACTTGAGGCCAGCAGCTCGGATCATATGAGGGCAGAGAAGGTCCACAATCTGGTAATCTATTTGGCAGCTGCACTGCACCTTCAGCAACAACTCCAGAGGATGTCGTTGAACTTGCATCTGTCCAGTTAACCAATGACAACTCCAATTCACTGCAATATATGACTGAAACTGTGTGCACCAAGTAGTAGAGCAACAGTCGTCTGAAGAAGCCTTGCAAGTGGAGAATTGCCATAATGTAACTTCACCCTCATAGTCAGAATTCCCAATCCAACTTCTTAAATGTCAAAGCACCAGTCAACGTGCAAATTGTAAATACCCGCTTTGCTAATTCTGAGGCTTGATAATTTAGATCAAAGTCTAGAGCTTAGTCTGTGCAGCTGAGACAAAGTCTTTCTCTGAAATTCCAAAAGCATAGAACGCTTGGCCCAATCTGGAAACAACATATATGAATACCCTGGCCAAACTGTGATATGACCACCTGCAAGCAATCAGCAGTTGGCAACCTGCCTTGAGAAGCAGGTAGAAGATAAATAGTGGCAGTGGAAAGTATTGTGGAGAAATCTGTCTCCACTCCCCTTTTATGCAGCCTGGTACTCAAAAACCCTCAACAGGCGAGGCCCTATTGATGAAGTCTTCATGGAGAACATGGAATCTCAAACTGACAAGGAGGAGCTTCTCTCCTGATAATGCTTTATGAGGAACAAAAAGGTTGCAAAGGAGTCCACTTCAGCATGCTAGCAATTGGTTTTGTTGTTGCCAAATCATGGACTGTGCTGAAGCCTCAAACTTTCATCAAACTCATGTCTCCATTCCTAATTCCTGTCCTGTTGGAATGGGGAGAGAGAAACTGACAGACGGATTTGAGCTGAGCAACTATGCTACAAAGCTGTTTTTCAGTCCTCCCAACAAAGTTGCGAACCTGATTCCCCACAGAGGACAGCAACAAATTCAGCATCTGCTACATATCCATTTGTTGGAATTACAGCACTTCTAAAGTCCTAGACTGCACAGAAAGCTCAAGTTTGCAAATCAAGATAAGAGTGACGAACTCCACTCTCTGCCCGCCTTCATATAAATGACAACAGCAATGAGGAGGAGTGTTGAATTCTCCATGAGCCAAACCCTACCTGTGAGTGTCTTTGCTTCTTTTCTTCTTCTTGTCCACATGGCCACACTTTGATGATGATGAAATGACAAAGAGAAAAAAGAAGCTCAAAATTGAGACCTCTATTATTTCGGTTTACCTACACTCTTGCAATCCGATTGTGGCATCTGAAAAAACTCCCAAAAGGCTGAAAACACAGTCATCACTGTTTTCTCCATTTCCTGAACACGAACAAAGTCAGCGAGATGTCATTGATAGAGTTGAGAGGCAAGTGGAAAACATCATCTTCCCTTTCCAAAACACATGTAGCCCCCCTCTCCTCCTCAAAGACAAAAGAAAGTTAGGGTTTGGAAGCCCATCATTCCCACCCATTGTTTTTCTTCCAAGACATTGTCTCAATCTCTTGGACTCTCAAAGAATTTGTTTTTCAAAACCCCAAACCCCAACCCACACAAGCTAAAGTACTGAACTCCTCTTCCTCTTCCTCAAGAGATTGTCACCAAATCTTGCCAAATCCTCAACGACCTGGAAAAGGGTTTCTGGTTTCAGAAGTTAGGGGATTTCTTTTGTACCCACAAAAAGCTTCAACAAAACACAAAAGACCTGCAAAAGCTTTCATCAAACAACCAAGGGGTTTTTGGCTATTTTGCAATACTAAATCTCAAGCCTTTTCTTCAAAGGCAAACACAATCATCAAAACCCTCTTCTTCTCCTTCTTCTTTCTTCTTCTTCTGCTGCTGCTGCTGCTGCTGCTGCTGCTGCTTCTTCTTCTTCTTCTTCTTCTGCTGCTGCTGCTGCTGCTGCTGCTGCTGCTGCTTCTTTTTCTTTTTTTCCCTCCACCAAAGCAGAAAAAGCTTCTACTGATGAGAGTTTTGAAGAAAGAAAGTTAGAAAAATAGAATTGCAGCCCGGCAGATGCGGAGTTTTTGAATTTGGAAACCGAAGAAAAAGCCCTAGAACTTCATTACCTGGATTCGTGGACGACGACGAAGACGACGCAGAGATTTCCGTGGCCGCAGAACAACGTTCGCGAGAATCTGAGCAAGAAAAGAAAAGAGTTTGACCCTTTCTCCTTCTTGTGCTTGTTCTGCTTCTGTTTCTTCTTCGTCGTCTTCTTCACACGGACACAAGTCCCAACGATTTGCTTTCTTTCTTGGCTGCGAATTTTGACTCCTTCAAACGAGAAGATCCTGCCACGTTCTCACGACCACGCCCACCCTCACACTGCAGCAAATCAAAAGCCAAAAAACAGTCTCTCCCAATTTTATATTACATAATACGACGACAGGAACTCTCGCGCATCTCCGTAGCCCAGACAAAACACAGACCCTCCCCTCTCTCTCTCTCTCTCCCTCCCTCCTCTTGCAATTACTTTTTCCTCTCTTGCAATTGCTTTTTCCCGCACACAAAGTACAACAACAACAAATCCAGATCCGAAATTACTCCTCCTCCTCCTCCTCCTCTTCTTCATCTTCTTCTTCTTTTTCATCTTGTTCTTGTTTTTGTACTTCTTGTTCTTCATCTTGTTGTTTTGTTGTCGTTGTTCTACATCATCATCATCATCTTCTTCTTCTTCTTCTTCTGCTTCATGTTGTTGTTCCTGAGTCGAAGAGAATGAAATCAAATGAAACCAATCGGAGGCAAAAACGCATCAGAAGAGAGACACACACAGACTTACCTTAGTGTTGTTGTTGAGATTGTTACGAATCTTTTGTTTTGCAAGCAAGCAATCCATCAATGAATCTCTGCGGAAATAGCAACTCCTCCATCTCAGGTCTCTTTCAAAACAAAATTCATCTCAAGAACCTCTCTCTCTCTCTCTCTCTCTCTCTCTCTCTCTCTCTCTCATGGATCTCCCTCGCATGTGGGTCTTGTCTTGAATCGTCTGTCTGGAATTTCTGAGAGATGGTGGCAATACCCAATATACAATCAATGAATTCTTGATCATCAAGCTGGTGGTTTGGTTTTGTGAGCTGCTGACGACGTGATGGCTAGCTCATCAGCTAGCTTTGTTTGTTTGTTTGTTTGTTTGATTGATTGTTTGTTTTTCTACTAGAGCTTTCCTGTTTCACACACCTCCTCTTCCTCTTCCTCTTCCTCCTCCTCTTCTTCTTCTTCTTCTTCTTGCTCTTCTTGTGTCTAATTCTCAACAAGATCAACAAAACAACAACATCATCAACAAGTGCAACAAAACAACAAAATCGTCAACAAGTGCAACAAAACAACAACATCATCAACCAAGATCATCATCATCATTGGGCAACATCATGATCAACATGATCCATAGCAACAAAATCCATGTGGCAAGATCATCACATCAACATCATCAACCTCAAGATTCACAAAAACAAAAAATTTCATTTGACAAGCTCCTCCTCTCATCATCATCCTCCTCCTCATCATCATCGTCACCATCAACATGTTGTCAACATCCTCAATAGCAACAAAATTCATCTTCCATAAGCTCATCATCATTATTATCAAATAACAACAACATTGTCAACATCCTTGATAACTACAAAATTCATCTTTAACAAATCTCCTTGTCATTGTCATTGTCATCATTGTCGTCAACATATTCAACATACTTGATGACAACAAAATTCATCTTCAACAAGTTCACAATAATCACCATCAACACAACAACAACAACAAGACATTGTCAACATACTTGATAGCAAGAAAGCTCATCTCCAACAAGTTCACAATCATCATCATCATCAACAACATTAACAACAAGACATTGTCAACATACTTGATAGCAACAAAGCTCATCTCCAACAAGTTCACAATCATCATCATCATCAACAACAACAACAAGAGGATGATGATGATGACAACAACGACGACAACAACAAGACATTGTCAACATGTTTGATTGCAACAAAGTTCATCTTTGACAAGCTCAACGTCATCATTATCAACATCCTTACTAGCCATAAAGTTCACATGCACAACAAGAACAACATGATGTTGTTTTCCACTACACTAGGTACCATGCATGTTTTTGTAAGTTTTGAATTTAGCCTTTTTGACATAACTAGATGAACCAAATTGTGTCTTTTTTAGCTTGCTTTTTTTGGAATTGCTTGGCATTTGGGATGAGTCTCTCCAACCCATCTCAACAAGGCACGAAGGCTATTATAAAAGTGTGATCACCAAAGTTTTTTTTGTCAATCGACACGTGCATTGTTTTTTTTTGCTTTTCTCAATCTCATGTTTTGCTTTGGCTATGGGTATGGATGTGATTTCATCAAATGAACCTCATAGATGTGCTCATTTTTTTGTGATATCATGATCATGGGATGGAATGAATTGTTAATGTGAGTTTTCATGAGTTCCAATTCAAACATGAAAGTTTTAAAAACTTTGTTAAGAAGGTGCAAGCAATTATAATTTATTCACAAGTGTCTATTACTTCCCCCACTCCACCCCACCTCCTCCCCTCCCATCCTTCTTCTTGTGTTTATCATAATTTAAAATCAAAATGTCATACCAAAACTTGTATATAGATTAAAGTTATATGAAAAGTTTTTCAAATTTAAGGTTGAATACATAATTTGGTGAAAGAACAAATGAAATTCAATTTTTGAAATAAAAAATACACATGCGTATAATGGGGAACCAAATTGCATTTTGTAATAAAATTGGTGATAAGATTAGTTTATTCTTGTGTATTATATTTTTTTTTATTGTTATGTGCCTTCATTATCATGTGGTTTCATTGTTGCATTAATTCATTACAAATTTATAATATCACAAAACTTCAATAACATTTGAGCAAAAATTGTAAATTAATTTGTTTGTGCAAAATCCATGAACCTCAAAGTGTAAAAGTGGCACAATATATATATATATATATATATATAAATGATGTGTCTTTTTATTTGTGATGTTTTGAAATAAAGTACTTATGATTTATATTTTAACTAAATTTGTGAAATAATTGTGATATAATTTTGAATAAAATTATGTGATTTTATGTGTTAAACATGAACATTTACATATGTCATTCAAAAACAATGTCTCAACTATTTGAATATTTAAAATACTGAATATATACGAATATTATTCATAATAATTATAACACATAATTCGAACAATTTTGGTATAAACCTATGAAAACATAATATTGCATAAAATTTACATGAACCTTTGAAACTTGATAGTTTTGTGATGTTACCCATACCCTATGCAATAAATATGCATTCATGGTGTATTCAATAGAACATTTGATACCCAATTTCAATCATTTTACTAAATTTTGTTAATTGTGTGGATAGTTCAAAAACAAAGGGAATGAAAGACCAAATCCAAATTCCTACTTAATTACTTTGTATATATTTATATTAGAAGATGACAAAAGATTTGAAAACAACATGCATGGACAAGTAATGTTAGAAATGTAGGTTCAAAAATCAAAATCCACCTTTTAAATCATCTAATCACAATTAAGATTTGAAATGACATATTTTGAACAAGATGTTTGTGCATGAAATTGGATTGAGGATTGTAAAGAAATATTACATACATTAGTTGAAATCAAATTCAAGGATTGTGAAAAATAAAAAAATTATAACACAAATTCACACAAATGGAATGTAACAAAATAAAAATAGTCAAACACATGTTCATTATTACAAAAGTTTCATAAAAAATTTAAGTGATTTTAAATTTTAATCCACCTAGTTTCTTCTCACCTATGCATTTGTTTTATGCATCAAGACAATGATAGTAGTCATCGTGTTGTTAAAACTTTTATTCTCAATTGGATTCCTATAGGTCACGAGGTATTGACAAATTAGGTTATAAATTGAAAATTTTGAATATTCACACATAAACACCCCATATCATTCATTCATAGAACACAATATGCTTGAATTCTTTTATCCAAAATTTTTTTTTTATTACAATTTGAAAAAAAATCAACTAACTTTCATGGCCACTTTGTGATTGTTTTAAAATTGACATAAGATTAATAATGTTCTGACAACTAAAATCAATAATTTTACCAAAAGTTCAAGAAAAATTCAAAATTTTAATAAAATACTAAAAATTTCAAGGAAAATAATTATGTTGTGAAACAAATTTGTTATAATATAAACACATTTTAGAAATAGTTATCAAATAGATTAGTGGAGATAACTAATGATTATTGAATACAATGTAAATTATTTGAAGTTACATGGTTAGAATCTTAAGAAATTCCTTCAATTTGTTAAAAAAAACAACAAATTAAGATTTAGCCAAACTACTATTTCCACTTCAAAAAAAGGCCAAAGTGACATCATGAATGTCTTAAAAACATCTACATAGTCCAAAAATACATAATTTTCCTTAATTGTTCAAACTAGTATTGAACCAAATCAACCTTGGGATTTATCCTTCAATGTTTATAACTATGCGATATATACATGAATATCATAATTCATAATAGAAAGGAATTTATATATTAATTTCAATTAGCAATGGCAAGAATCATTACATTGTATATGTTGAAACTTTATAAAGGTTTTTTTGGTAATTGATTATAAATTTGTTCATTAAAACACTTTTTATAAGTTACAACCAATTTCAACTACATTAAATGCTTATTTGACATGATGTTTTAGTGAAAGATTAATCATTGTAAAATATGTTAAATTCATTAACGAAATTGCTAGTTTCATTGCATATTGGTTTAATCACATATGTCATATGGTCAATGGTTTGTAAAAAACAACTATAAGTTTAAATATCCATTGCATGAAGAGTTTTAAAAATTGCACATGAGAAAGATTGCATATTGTAGTACTTGAATGATTTTTGCATAAATTAAATAATTTTTTGTTTTGCCAAATTTTTGAAAATTTGTCTATTACTTGTGTCAAGATTTTTATAAAATTCAAAATCTCCAAAATTTTGATTATTAGGTTTGAACATAGACCTTAAAGTTCAAGAACTTAAGACTAAAACAATCTAGACATATTAAATTATCTCACAAACTTATATAGAATTTGTTTATTATTATTTGTAACCATTATTTGCCAAAATTTTCAGAATTAAAAAAACCAAATGTCAAAGTTAAGATTAAAATTTAATTAATTATTCAATAGTTTGTTGCTAAATCGGATTAGGGAATACGATATGCAATTAGGAAATAAAAATGTAATTATATACGTCTATGGTAAGAATGCACATTTTACAAAAAGGTTATTGTCAGGTTCTTGCAAAAGGTGTTGAAAAGGTTACATAATTACATAACCTGACGTTATAAATTTTAGCAATGAAAAGATATGTGAAGTTAATATGTTATTTACACCATGCATCAAATTTATATTGTAAGCCCATTTTCATATACTTGTACTTCCATTCACTTCCATTGCTATAATTTCTATATCATGGACATCCAAAGTTCAAAACCTTTTTTACAATCAAAATTACCATGTCCTTGTTAGTGTAAGTAAGGAAAACCAAATTCTTATTTAAATTGTAATTTAGATATACATATTTTTAAATAGGTGGCCATTCCTTTTAGTAAGTGTGTTGTAATTATCACAAATGTTGTTTTCATTTATAATATAATTCATACAAACATTACAACCAACACAAACCCTAAACCCAAAATACATTGTTTCTTGTGCATGGACCATCTCTTATGCATTTGTAACTTATAGAACAATAGAAAATTTTCATCATGAATTAAAAAAATTTGATCACAATTATTTAAAACAAATGAAAACAAATTGTTGCACCTAACAATCAACATACATTGTGAATAGTGGAATGTTGATGATGTTGTCCATCATATTTCATCCCAAAATGACACATGCACATAAGAATAAAAGGGAGGTGACAAATAATATGATCATAATGATGATGGGTAATTGATGAAATGAAATAACAAGTGCAAAAACAAACAACTAAGAAAAGAGGCCATAGGCCCATTTATAGGCAAAAAAAATTCAAAATTCATTTCTTCATTCTTCAATACCTAAATTGTTAGCAAAGATTTAGATGCAATTAAGACAAGAAAAAATTCAAACAAGGAGAAATTAACATCTAAATGAAACAAAAGTTACATGACAAAGTTTTTACCTATTGGGATCATTAACCAAATGGGCCATGATCATTATCCTATTCACATTTATGTTTGATAAATAAAAAATTCGTATGATGGAACCCCTTGGGGGGGAGGGGAGGGAATTTTCACATTATAATAACAACAATAAGAAAAAACCCCAATGGACTTTTGTAGGAAAAATGTGCCATGACCACTAAAATTATGTTTTTGTAAAACTCATCATACTAGTGGTACCCATGACCTTTGGACACCCATGGCTACGCCACTCCAGCCACCCCGAACGCGCAGTGGTCCCGACCGACATTGTGCAAGTATCAGAACCAGCCGTGTGTACCCTTAGGTTATCAGTCCGGGTATTTACTCCCTTATTTGACGTGAGAAAACCCAAAACCTCGGTTCAAACATTTTGAGCTTTGGTTCTCGAAAGTTTTGGAAATTTCCGAAAACACGCTCCTCTATATAATCGCCGATTCTTTCGGTA
>Ga0116231_10001425_pt1 | contig 48745 bp, 35 predicted proteins | sample S1TSphgellanicum_2_FD_89695 | JGI IMG/M metagenome (GOLD analysis project Ga0116231, IMG submission 89695) | Host-associated microbial communities from peat moss isolated from Minnesota, USA - S1T2_Fd - Sphagnum magellanicum MG | ecosystem: Host-associated > Plants > Peat moss > Unclassified...
CCACACAAAGAGATATATAGTGTGGGTGAGAGATACATACTCTTATATGTGTCCAAAGATTTTATTTCTCCTTTTATATATATATATATATATATATATATATATATATATATATATATATATATATATATATCTAGGAGCTTTGATTTCTTTCAGTATGCTGTTTCTACTTCTTCTTCTTTGATGATATGTGACACAGAGATCAATTGTGTGGAGTGTGGAGCCTCAGAGTCTGATCAGTTTCCAAGCTTCAATTTCATAGTTGATATATAAGGAGCTTTCATTTCATTTGAAGTCTGGTGGGGCTGGTGGTTCTTCTTCTCTGATGATAAAAGACGAGAGAATCTTGTGTGCTTCACAGTTGAAGTTTTTCTTCTTGCTGGGTTTCAAAATCTTAATCCCTCCCTTTGTTAACCAAAAATCACTTTTAGATAATTGTGAAAATTATGGAAAAATGTTACAATCTGTTTTGAAGGAAAGTGTCAAAATGACAGAGCAATATGATCTAGGGTTAGGCCTACATGTGGCATACTTGAGAATGGACATGTCATCACATCTACCAACCAGGTACCTGGATATTTTAGGGTTTTTAAAAGGTTAAGGCCACATAGTTACTGTATGTTGTGACATTTTTGTGTAGGGTATATAACACCCAAGGAGTGGAGTGTACCTGGACAATCGAGATCACCACATTGGCAAATGTGATGATGGGTAACAAATCTTCATAGAGTTGTAACATTACAACATAATATGGTTTTCCCTAATATGGCTTTTCCTACTGCAATAGGCTTTGGGGTTGCAACACATGTGTGTGGTAAATAATGGAGTTTTCCTAAAATATTGGGATATTTGTGCCCATGTAAATGGAAAGCAAACCCATCTTGGTTCTTCTGTCCAAGGAGCTCTTTAAATAACGTTGAGTGAGCGGATCCTACACATAGGCTTCCTTTATCTCTCGTTCTAGGCTGCTTTCGCCCTAAAAAATGGCCTTTAATGCTTGGGTCTTGGTTGAGGGTTTTCCAATTGGAATTCCTCCTTCCTACTTAATGCATTAAAGACTACATTGTTTTGGCTTGGCTTGTGGATCAACTCCACATCCAACAATGCCAATGTGCCATGCCATTTTAACTATTTCATTGAGGCCCTTGGCTGCGTTTTAAAATACCATAAGGAGATGTTATCCATGTAGACCTTGGTCTTATGTGTCCCCAAGTAATGTTACCACGCTTTCAAGTAACACACGATGACATACAATTCCTTCTTGTGAATTGGCCATTGTAGTTGAGCCCCATAGAGCTTCTTGCTCTTAAATGCAATTGGATGTCCATTTTGCATGAACACCCCACTGATAACAAAGTCGCTTGTATTGATGTGGACTTCAAATGGTTTAGTGAAATCCGAGATTTTTAATACAAGGACAAACAAAAGTTTATTTTCCAAGTCCTTAAATGCCCTCTATTGCTCCTCCTTCCATTCGAAAGATAATTTTTTTTAAGGAGATTCGAAAGTGGTTTCATGAGTTGCGAAAAGTCTTTTATAAACTTCCAATAAAAATTAGCTAGGCTTAGAAAAGATCGAATTCCTTTGATTATGATCAGCCTTTTGTAGTTTTGTATGGTTTCTAATTTTTTAGGATCAGGTTTAACCCCTTCCCATGACAAAATATGCCCTAAGAAGTCCATCTCCTTTTGGGCTAATTCACTATTCACCCTATTGGCAAATAGTTAGTTTTCTTAGAGCTTATTTAAACCATATTCTAAGCGCTCTGTATATTCCTCCATTTTTTGGAGTACACTAGTATATCATCAATATAGATGGTCACAAACTCATTTAACTTTTCATGGAAAATAAAGTTCATGAAGGTCATGAATGCTGACAAAACATTACACAACTTGAATGGCATCATCAGGAATTCGTAGGAGCCATACTTGAACCTCATTGTTGTTTTTTATACATCTTCATCCGCAATGCATATTTGGCAGTACCTCAACTTCAAATCAATTTAGTTGAAGTGTTTTGCCCATTGAGCCGATCCAACATATCATTAATGCGAGGTAGAGGATAGTTGTTTATTATTATTATTTTATTCAAGGCACGGTAGTTAATACACATTTTCAACTTGTCGTCCTTTTTATCCACAAACAAAATAGATGCCCCATAAGAAAACTTGTTTTGCCAAATATACCCATGACTGAGGAGATCGTTTAATTTTTAAAAAAACTCTTCCAATTCCTTTTGGTTTAACCTATAGGGTGCCTTGGATGACAGGGCCATTCCAGGCACCATTTTTATCTTATGGCCAACCTCTCTATAATGTGGAAGGGCATCAAGGAGTTCGTTTGTTAGAACTTTCGAAAATTTATTGAGTGAATCCAAAATAAGTAGGGGGTTGCTTAACCCTTTGTGGCTTAGGCTCCCCTTGGGAGACTTTCAAACACATCAAAAGAAGAAAATTAGTTGACTTTAATTCATTAGCTAAAAGAACCAAATTCACTCCCATTTCTACCAATGCAAAATTATAATCTACATCTAAGTTCACTAACTAAAGTCATTCTTAGCACATACTTTCAACTTACCTCTGCTGCGAAGGATGTTTATTTCCTAAGCATCCAAAAACATGTTTTTTATAATTGCATCAAAATTATCCAAGTCACACATGGTGAAGTTTTCAAAAAATCAAATTCCTTTGCAAAATAGTTCAATTCTTAGCATTACACTAAACGAGGGTCTAGTTATGCCTTGTGCTAATTGCAGCATGATGGGGTTTGCCATTAATTCGGTCTTGATTCCAAGTTGCTTCATCATTTGCAAAGTCATGAACAAATTTGTCACTCCTAAATCCAAGAAACAACCCACAAGTTTGTCATTTATCTTACAATTCAATTTTAACAAGTTGGAGGCCTCATTTTTGTGTGCCCCTATTTCGGCCACGAAGTTTCTTTGGAGAATCAACTTACCTTGGGCAATGCACTCACTTACCTTGAGGTGGCTTGGGGCAGTCTTTCGATCGCCAAATGTTCGTTGTTATCACAATTGAAACATTTGACCTTGGACAAGTCCTGCTTCACCTCCTTGACTAACAGCTCCTTGTTCACCGAATTTTCCTTATTTTTCTTAGGCTTCGATTTACCTTAGCCCCAATTATGTTTGTTACGACCCTTACTCCCATTGTTTGGGCCGGTTTGATTTTTTTAGGTGGTTTAGTTTCTGGTTTCACCTTTGGGGTGTGCAGGAGTTTCATCCTCCATACATTGCACCATCTTTATTAGCCTTTGGCATGTTTTTGGAATATTGGTCTTCTAGTAGACTATCTTCTACACCCAAAGCTTGAGTCCATGTAGGAAAATTAACTTTCAAACATATTCATTTTTCAAGGGGACTAGAGTTAGCATCCGATTGAAGTCTTGGACATAGGCGGCCAACAAGCCCCTATTGTCACCTTGGGTGAGCTCTAATAACTTCATCCCATCTTGAAGCACCAAGTGGTGTGACATGAACCTCATGTCTAGTTGCAATTTGAACTCTTCTTAAGTGAGGGTTTCAAGTGGGTCGGATGTCTCTTGCTTTTGGCCATCCACAATTCCCACACATGTTTTTTCAATAGGGTTTAAGTGAAATGAATCCGCTCTTTGTTAGTTTCAAGGCATTGCATTTCAATATACACCTTTACTTGGTGCAATCATGGCCACATTTGCTTGGTTTTGGTCTCCTTCCCTATGAAGGAATCCAACAGCCTCATTTGATGGTTGCCTTGGCAAAACCTCCACTTGGGGTGTTATCGATGGCACCCAAACCTTCTGCAATGTGGTTCATTAGTTTGGTTATTTCTTGGTTTTGTGCCATAGCTTCTCCTTGTTGAATCACAAACACACAAAAAACATCCACAAAAGCCAAAAACTCTTTGGATGATTCCTCCACCTTTGGAGCTTCCTCCTCTTGCTTCTCAAGAGATTCTTCCACGATCGAACACTCTAGGGCTTGCTTGCCTTCTTTTTCCCTCCTTGACACACCCAAAGGGGCAATCAAAAAATTTACATCCCCATTCGATTTAGAGGAGTGGAAGTCGAGGTGTTCATTCAATTCCACAATTGGTTTAGGAACTTTTTCCTTCTTCTTATGCTTTTGAAGAGCTGCGGGAGTTTTTACCAGTGGACCCACGTTCACCTCGTCCACTCTCTTCCTTTGCTTAACAAGGGAGGGAGTCCTATCATGGGCTTTTGCTCTGCTCGGTCCCCCTTTCATCCCACCTTGTTTTCTTGGATTTTCATGGAGCAAGTTATGCCACCTCCTCCACCAAGTCCTTTAGACTTCGAACCTCCTCATCATGATGTTTTGCCACCCACCATGGTTTAGGTTATAATCACCAGCTCCTCCACAACGGTGTTTTTCTCCTTTTCTGTTTTGCTCTTGTACTTTTTTTTGACCTTGCGTTCCACCACAACCTATGTGCTAGGTAGAGGATCATTCGAGGCCATTTTCCTTCAACTATTCACCTCCCCAAATGATTTAGAAAAATTCACACTCGACCTTATAAGCCTACTTTGATACCACTTATCGCACCTGTTTACACCTTGACACCATTCCAATGTCACCCTGTTTCGTTCTTGTGCCGTTCTAAAAACCTACATTACTTGCACATGGAAAACCATGCACTTGGTGAAGCTTCAACATTCAAACTTACCTCACTACCTTGGGCTAACCCTGACCTTTAGATGAGTGGAATTAATACCCGCTGTCGATTTCCCAAGTGGTCCAAGGCCTTGTAGCTTGGGATTACCATCTCCCGTCTTCCAGCCTAACCATAGACTTTGCCTAGTTCGAGGACTTAGTATGATGAGGCCAACACCCCAGGCCCCCTTCCTCAAACCCTCATTCGTCAACACTTGTGTAGCTCATGAGCATGTCAAACCAGGAGTTGAATGCAGCCCAACACTTAGACTCGTAACCCAAGCTGTCATGAGGGCCACCTTGTGGTGGTGTGGACTTGGGTCTTGACTTGGCAAGCCCCACACTCGAGGGTCCACCTAGAAGGGCATGCCACTCGCCATTGATATTGTTATGATGACTAGACAATATGCCTTTTGCATTTGTTGGGGTTAGTTTTTGTAGAAGTAGATTTGTATTGCTACTGAATTGAATGACTATTTTATGAGACACAGAACTTTCTTTCCATGGTGTTGGCATTTTCTGCCCTTTTCTTGCAGTGCAATGCCATGGGTTTATCTTTTGGCTTGTTGTAATTAGGTACTAACTTGTGAGTTTATAGGTCACTTGTGCTGAAAGTTCCAGGGATTCAATCCCCCACAAGTGCTTGTGTTTTCTAGAACTTAATTTGCTGTGCTTAAAAAAAAAAGAGAAAGGGCGTTTGCACTTCACAATGTGTGTGCAGTATGCACTTCATGCTGCTTACTCACATGCCCTACATTCTACTATTTGGGAGAAGCAATTGCCAGAGTTAGACAAAGATTTTTCACTCATTGCCCAAACACTCCAACTACAATAACAGAGTAGCCAAAAAAATCTAACTTAATTTGAAGCATAGCCAGATTTTTTCACCTTTAAATCTGAAAGAAGGGCCAAAAATTTCACCTTTAAAAATAAAGTGACAGCCACTTGGAGATAAATAATTTGGGAGTGGGGCCAAAAAAATTCCCAACAAATCTAAGTTTTAGCCAGCTGAGCACCACATGCAGTGCAGATGTGGCCCCACAGGCTACTTTGCAAAAATGGGAAAAAAAACACTGCTCCAGATACACTAGGAAATTAGGCCCAGTGCTTCACAAAAGTGTGAGGTACATTATGCTTTTGTATGATCCCTGAAATTTCAACCATAAACTTTTCCCCTTGGGAGAGGTGCATACAAATAGGTCCAAAGACAAAATTTAAAAGGATCTTTACGTATGAAATTTAAATGTCTTGGCCTATTTAACATTTTCCATGCATTGGCGTAAGGGATGAATGCAAAGGGAGTATATTTGACAACATAGAGCACCAACAAGAGGCTACTAATGGAAGAACAATGCAACACTATGTAATAGCGTCTTTTTTGAGTAGCATTATATAGTGAGATTGCAAAAATAAAATATAGCCATGTGAAATTCCTTAAGGACAATCAAGGTCTCAATTCTCACATTGCATCACCTCCTGTAATGTTGATTGGCAAATTTCATTTTTTCCAACATCATATTTTGCCAATAGTTAGTTGTTAAGCTTGATTATATTTCATTGCCTTGTGAGGTTTTGTTGTTTTTTCTCAATTTCTTGTTTTTGGTGTTCAATCAAGGTTTTTAATATTAAAACTTGGAATTGCATTTGCTCGTGTTGTTTTTCCTTTGATTTCTTATTTTGAATGCTCAATCAATTTTTTTTTTGTTGTCATTATATTTGCTCTTGTTAATTTCACCTTGATTTCTTGTTTTTGATGATCAATAAATGTTTCTAGTTGTGCTTATGTTGCCAACTCATAATTTTATGTTGCCCACTCTCAATCAAACTTTATCTATCACCAACTCTTAATAAAATTTTGTTATTGCATATAGCCAATTTTCAACTTATTCATAATCACATGCTTCATACTTCAGCACTTGTATTATCGTCACAAATGCACCAAATTATCCTTAATAATAGCCACCCATTCGATATTTTAAAAATCTTTTTAAAAACATTGTTATGGAGCATTCTCAATAAACATCAATATGCTTGAAGTCCAATATATAAATGGTAAATAGCTTCATTGATGACTACTAGTTGCATATAGTTTAAATAATTGGCTCAAATATGAAAATAAGTTTGTTCATTAAAATTTTAAGCACTCACTTCAGCAAGTATGAATATCAGGGTTTTATTTTTAAAGTTTTTTCAAGCACGTTCAGTGGCGAGGGTCTCCCAAAGGATCTGACAATAAATGATGATAGGGATGAATGACAATAGATTTTTTTTCCAAAAACCCTAGTTTATGGATGATAATAGATTTTTTTTTCCAAAAACCCTAGTTTATGGATGATAATAGATTTTTTTTTCCAAAAACCCTAGTTTATGGATGACAGTAGATGTTTTTTCCCAAAAACCCTAGTTTATGGATGACAATAGATTTTTTTTCAAAAACCTTGCCACAACTAGCGACCTACCTACTACCTAGGTCTAGCTAGACATGACGACTTTGCTTTCGATTTCTTCTAAAAAAATGACAAAGCAAAAACTTGAAAACCATGAAAATTTCACGTGTTTATTTATTTTCATGTTTTTTTTAATGTTCATGAATTTTTTATTTTTTCAAATTGCGAAAATTCGCCCAATAAAAAAAATCATATGATTTATATGCAAGCCTAAGATGTAGGGTTGTGGCAAGGTCTAGATGTGTTTGGGAAGTGTTAAAAAATCTATCATTTAAGTAGGTAGATATTTGCTTACCAAGGTTGGGAATCTACCCCATATTTTGCAAAATTTTGGGGAACACTAGATGTCAAGTTCTTGACCTAGTTTCCTGATTTAGAATATGGATGATATTGAATGTTGAATGAAATGATTGGCATATGAAAGCCTAAAAGGTTAAAATTGGCTTCTCACTTTCATGGGACTTACACTAGTGATATATAGAGTCCTTTCCTTAAAGGAACCCTAGACCTCCACTCTACAAAGTGGGTATGGTAACTTGGCATGCCAATGTTAAGCATAAGCACCTTAGAGAGGCTTGAGAGTTAATTTTGGGTATGAGTGGTGGCCCAAGGGCATCTTTGGTAGTGAAAAGAGTGCCATCCATTGTTGTCTTCTCCTACCATTGGGGTTTTTTTATTAAAAAATTCTGAAAAAACTTGTCAACTTTGGGCTTGTACCTTCTCCCGGTATTTTGGGTTTTGCCAAATAAGTTAAAATATGTGGTGTTGCTTCAATTTATGACACATGTGATTGGTTTGCCTTATTATCTTGTTTGTGTGACTTAGATTTGCATGTGCTTGAAGAATGGGGTTTGCACTTTGCTTGAGCTTGCTTGTACTTTTTATTATAGTTTTGGCACTTTTTTTTGGGGGGGGGGAACATGGGCATACTCTATAGTCTCCCCTCTATCCTTGCATTGTTTGCTAAACATGCTTCCAAACAAGCTAAAGTTTGTAAAGTCGGGTTAGACCCATTCGGATCAACTCCAACTCAAACTATGAAGTCTATGGTTTGTAGGAAGTAGAGGCTTGGTGCATAATCTCCAAGAGTGACATCCATGGACTAGTCACACCATCACACATATGCATGTAATTAAGCTTTTGGGTGACAAGGCACCAAATGTGCCTATAGAGTTTGTTGAAAGATTTCTTTCATACTTTTGACATTTGATTGATCGTGTTTCATTTTCAAATATACTAATACAAACACTCAAGTTGCCTAGGACCATCAGATATCCTTAATACAACCCAAAAGCTCCATTAGGTTATGCATTTTTTGGGTAAAAAATAGTTCATAACTTTTGTTAACTTGTTTGCATTGCAAACAATAATTTTGAAATTATGGGTAATCTCTCATCGTACTAGGAAAGGCAAGGCAAGGCAGGTGGGACATCAAAGTTCACAAGCCTGTGATGGTAGTTTGTGAGTTTGAGCTCAATAAGAATACATGTGAGTTCATTCCATATAAATAAGCTCATTCACACATGGAGCTGTCTCTAACCGGATGTCAAAGAGTATGGAGTATGGACCATCCCCATGTTATGCCCAAAGATGGGGCCCAAGTGATGTGAGAGACGGAGAATTGCATTTTGACTATTTCTTGATTTTGGATGCTGAAAATTGGCCATCCCTCTTCCCATGGCATTGCCAATGGTGCTCGCTCGTGTTTTCCTTTTTTTTTTAATGAAGGAAACAAAGGTACCAAATCCACACTTTGACAAAATTTTATCTCTTATTTTTAAATGGCCAAAGGGTCTTCTATAGAAGTGAGGAGACAATTAGGCTTTCCACCAAATTCTTAGCTTAGTTGGAGGAGGTGGAAGCCACCAAGGAAAAAACAAAAAATACTCCTCAATTGGGTGTCTTCTCAAAAGTACTTTTAGTGGAACAAGCATCTTCAAGTACAATCAAGTTGCCAAAAGGGCCATGTAAAGACAAGTAACATTTGCCAATTTTGAAATAGGAAAAAACAAGTGTACTTATATGGCCTCCTTCAAGAGGTGGGGGGCACTTTGCAATACTGGGTATGGCTTTTATGAGCATCTCAAAACTATTTTTTCAGCCTAGGGAACTTAGCTTCAGAATTTACATGACTAACCTGTGTCCATGTGTCCTTCCAAATTTTGGACAAGTATAAGTTAGCACACAATATAAGACACTTGGGACAACTCCTCCACTCTAGAGTCCAAAAGCACAAAGATTTTGGGAGCATCAAAATACCATACAAACAGATGTGGTCGTGCATGACAACATGTGAAAGGGCTGAAAAACAAGTAGATAGGGTTGAATGTGCTCCAGAGAAGAATCTATTAAAAGTATTGGTAGTACTAATACATACTACCTTTACCATTCCAACACAATTTTCAATAAGTGTCGATCAATTTCTTCTTGTGAGTTGCAAATGTTGAAAGTTCTAAAAATATGTTCGACATTGCTATTGACTCCCCCTGCCCTAAAGCTTGGTTATGCTGTGTGCCTAAGAAGTGCAAAATTACTTGACATTTTTTCTCACCTCAATTGTAAGAATTTTTTTTAAAACCTCATTTTTATTGTCTAATTGAAAAAAAAAAAAAATCATCATGAGGATGTCCAAATGGTATTGTTACAACAATATTATGACTCATATTTATTAGTTGTGAGGACCCCACAAAGTTCTTTTTTTTTTCCTTTTGTGATGGGCATCTTTGATTGGCCCATGACATGAAAAATTAATCCAGCTTTGGACAGACTCAAACTAGGTATGTTACGATCTCTTCTTTTCGGTTGATTATATGGGTTACAAGAGTAGAACTTAGGGCAAAGGATATGGGATAAAGTGAGGAGCTATTGGGGAACTCATTGGGAACAAAAAAATTCAACACCCTCACCCTTCCTCAAAAGGAATTTTTTTTACCCCCCTTCTCTTTCCCCGGCTTCAATTTGACTTCCTACAATACTCAAAATTTGATGGGTCAAGTATCCAATGATAGGAAATTGGGCCTTGTGAGCCTTCCACCACTTTAGTGGATTTTCAGAAGATTTTGCCACCAATTGTAGATTTTGAAAACAAAAGAGTTTTTGTTTCACCAATAATCAAAAACACAAAAATTAAGTAACAAGTCATGTTTATGGTTAAGCACATCACATATACAAATTAGATTAGTTTTATTGTAACTTTGAATTAAATTATAATGAAAAAACCAAAAACCATTTTGAAGGCAAAATTCAAAATTGTGAATGTGGACATTTACATGTTCAATTGTAACATCCTTTGTAGACAAACCTGCACCAAATACAACCAATGATCATTATTGGGCAACATAATTTGTTGATGGCATTACAAAAACATTCAATTTTTGGTAAGTTAAACACAAAAGGGGAATTAGGGTTTCAAAATCATACTTTGTTGCTGCAATTGTGGCTATTTGTTTTTTCACATAATTGCTTACAATAGATAAGCCCTTGAATTTGAGGTCAAACATTAAAACCAATATCATGTGTGCCCTTTTTGGATTAAATTCATGTAAGCAATCCAAAAATGGAACAAGCACATGCTTGACTTCTAATTGCACCCTACTTGCTAATAAAAATAATTTTGCATCAAATTGAGATGATGGGATAGAACTCATTTGGATTTCTAGTTCAAGTCTTTCTTGGGTCAATTTGACACAAAAATTGAGTGCTTTTGCAACTGCATTGCTAAGCAACTAGTAACCATTGTGGCATTAATTAACCACACAACTCAACACAACCGGGGTCAAGGTTAATGCAATGACCTGTGATGGCCTAAATTTGTGTTGTTGGAATTTTGTTTTGCAAAGCTAATGCTTGTTGATATAAAAAAAATGGATAATAATTTTAAATTAGAAGGCTTGTTGGAACATTGCCACTTTGTAAGTGAACCTTGTTTTCATTGGTGTGCTCAACTTTCATGGTTGCAAACCTGTTTCCAAACAAGCCTTTGTCCATTCTATCCTTCCTTTGCAAAAGTTTTTGGCCATGTTATACAAGATTGAATTGAAGATTGTGTAACTTTGATATTCAATGGTTGCAAATTAGAACTTACCTTTTCATCAAAAGTGACTTATTGGCAAGCTTTAGAAAGGGCATGACCAAAACAAACACTTTAAAATGGTGCTTGTATCCCCAATTCTTCACATGTCACAATTTGTTTAAGAACATTAGTCATTGTTGATAAATTTGTGCCTTCATCTTTCACATAACAAATGATTTTGTTAGTAACCTTGTGCTTTTAAAACAAAGCTTGCAATTGGCCAATAAGAATAACTCCACTAGTCCCTTTTGCTTCAAACAAATCAAGTGTCACATGTTTTGATTCACATAATCAAAAAATGAATGACAAGGGCAAATGTATCAAATGCACCTTTGCTCACCCATAGATCAAATGTTGCTATGATAGAAGTTGTAGCATTGACATAAGGGAAAACAAATTCTTGAAGTGTGCATTCCACCATAGAAAGCAATATATCTTCAATTAGGGTTCTCCATGATGGAAACATTGCTTGTGGATCCCTTTGCAACCCAAACCACTTCATCCGTATGCTTTCAATTGTGTTTAATGGAAGCAAACTTTTCACAACAAGAAGCACAACATCATCAATGAAATTTTTAAGTTCTTTGTTGTGATTTTTTGGTAAGGTGTAGTACTACTGAAAAATGTGGAAATGGATCTTGGGTTACTACTTTCTGGACCTTGGAACTTTGCTTCTTAGATGGATCTATTCCAACATAACAGTTTAGCGTAATCTCATTAACATACACTTTCCAAATGTTAGAATGTTCACCTTCATAATGATTTTTCATAGCTGAAGTCCCATTTTCAGTTTTATATAAGATCAATCCCTTCCTACCTTGAATCTTTGATCCCAACACATGAGCACCCAAAGCAATTGGATGACAAATAATACAACAAGGAACCCATTCTTTTTCAAGTGACACAAGTTCATCATCGTTTAGTTGTAAAATGTTCAAGGGGCAAATTTTTAATCCCAAGGAATCCAAAAAAAATGCTTGTACTAGATCTACCAATTGATGGAGAAGCAACAACATTAGTTGGCGAAGGAGCATCACCTTGGTGAGATTGGGCTTCAAGAGTAGGTTGAACTTTTGATTCTTCATTTGCTTGAAATTTTTGTGCAGTTGATAGTGGTAAAAGTGCTGGATCTATTTGCCGTTGAGGTTGTCATAATTTGAACCACAAAGCCCTTTGTATCACTCCAACATCTTCAAAATTGTTGAAACATGTCAATCCGCTGTGAACAACACAATAGAAGCTCACAAACCAAAAAAAAAGAGAAAATTCCATTTGTATTCTTAGAAAAATGAACACCAAAATGACTATGCTCTTAATATTAAACTAGTTGCTGATTTGCCATTGACTTGGTGCTTGCTACTAACTAATTAGCAGTTGCTGCAACCTTGTAAAGTACACAATAAAATACTAGACCCAAATTCTCCATATCCCAAACATAAACCACATATCATAAGAATGTAAAGTTCAAGTAGCATTGACCTTCTCCATATGAGGGAGAATGAAAATAATGCTTGCACCAACTTGTGATAGGTTTTTTTGGACTTGTGGGGACAAGAAAAAAAATTCCTCTTTACATCCAACCATGAATATTCTGATATCTATAACCACAAAAAAACAATATCTCCATATATGAAAAGTCCTAAATCTGTAACCACCCCAAGCTTGGGGTTTGCATGTTACAGGCTCTCAAGTTTATTGGCCTTGCCTACCAAGGCAAGGATATTGTGTTTAGATTCATTATAGAGTATGGTAGCTTAAGGGATATATAAATTTTAAGAAAATAAGTTAGGATAATTAATATACCCTAGTCATAATTGGTGGGTATATCTGGGTAAAAGATATACCCACACAACACTGGTGCAATACTAGTAAATAAATTTGTTTGCCTTCTCGAGTCACTCTACTTGTAAGTGAAAACCCATGCACACAAAGTTAAGATCAATGTTCAAAGGAAAAAGAAATTGGGTATGGAACCGCACTTGGTGAAGGTAACTTACTTTGCTTCAATGGTAGTTCAAATGGGGCAACAAATTCATGTGGACAACATCCATCATGCAAATGGGTTAGGGCGGTGTTCTTGTTGCACACTAGAGTGATCTTCTGGGTGGTTAGAATGAGTCACAAAAGGTGAAAAGAATGCACAACTTAGAAGAAGAGAGAGACAAATGTAGCCTAACACATTCCACCATGGAAGAATCCCATTGCAACTCAAAAGAGAGAGAAAGAGAGAGAGAGAGAGAGGGATGACAACATAAGATGATGGCTGGGATGATGATGTCACTGATTAGGTTGTAGGATTACATCAGAGAGAAAGCATGGCCATGTGCAGTCATTAGTAATATTATCCTTCTATATTTTTCTCTACAAGCCATAAAAAATATTTAAATATAAAAAATTTGGCAGTTATATTATTTTTTTTCCTCCTCACTTCAGACAATTGAAAACCTCCAAAATCACTTAATTTTCTATTTTCAGAATAAGATTATATGATCCATCAAACTTGAATCATTTTATATATTGGATGTCTTGGAAAAGCTCTTTCGGACAAGTTTTCAAGTTTGGAGGTAAATGGTCCACCACCATAAGATCCTCACAATATTTTTCTTGGAGGATTGCCCAATCAAAAAGAGCCCTCTATGTGGGCCAATATGAAATAGGCTCTCACTATAAGGGGGTCCACCTTTTCATTCTTATGGGTTGGGATAGGGGAATAATTAACACTCTAATGTTCAATGTGGAAAATCTTCATAGAGGGCCTAAATATGAGGTGTGGCTAATAGCTAGTGTTGTAAAAGGTGTAACCTTTTTGAGTTACTTTTTGTAAATTTTTGAAGACTCAAGTTTTTCATTTCCACCCCCCCCCTCCCCAAAATAAGAACCCCTTTAAACAAATTTTCTCAACACATTGTGAAATTCACAAGCCCTCTTGCTATGCACATTTGTGATATTCACACATTTATGAAGTCCCAATAATCTCCAAATGCTTAGATGGATGTAGGTCAATTTGTAACCATGGGAACGCCAAAGAAATGAAAAAATATATAAAAAGTTGATCCCAATGTTGTGTGTGTATATGGTTTAGGACTTAGGCTTTGTGTAAGTGTAAAACAAATATATATATATATAAACAATTTCACATGTCCATATAAAAATGTGTAACTTCTATTTGGGTGGGTATATGTATAATTACACTTAGTTGCACAAAACTAAAAGATATCTGTGAGCCTTATGTATCATATTTTGGATTGATGTTTGGCACAAAATATTTTGTTAAAAGGTCTAACCAAAAAAAAGAGGAGGAAATTTTATTTAACATATTTGTCAAAATTGTTGAAAATTGAAAACCGTTTGGTTACTACTACAAATGCACAACATAAGATGTATTTTTCATAGTCATTCCTCCATTGTTGAAATTCTGGAAACTAAAATATAAAACAACTAAACTTCATTTTTTTTAATAATTAAATATTCAGCAAATAAGTGCTAAACATCAGTTGAAGGTACAATATTCATTTACAAAAATATAACAAATTGTGGGGGAGCTAGGCAAGTTATACATTGCGGGGAACATTGGAAGGTTTTTTTAGTGTTATCACATGCTGTAATCAAAGCATAGTTTGTGATTTGTGATTTGAGTGGGTGCTTGGCTCTTTTATCTTTGTTTTGAGAAAAAGGAAAAAGGAAAACTTAGGTATAGTTGGAGCTAATGTGAATCAAAAAATGTTAAATATGTCTGGTTGCAAGGAGCCAATCACACAATTTAATCGTAAGGAGTCTGGTGTTGGGTATTTTTAGGGTTTCATTTTTTTAGGTTTTGGGGTTCAAATTTTGGATTTAGGTTTTAGGTTTAAGACCTTTGGTTTTAGGGTTTAGTTTTAAAGATTTTTTTTTGAAATTTTTAAGGTTTTAGCATTGTAAACTATAGGTTATGCAACTTAAATTTATGCTACATGAGACTTTTTAATTGTAAGGTCCTATAGTTATAGGCTTGAGTTGTTAGGGTTTAGATTTTTAAATATTAAGGTTTAAGACGTGATGTTTTAGGGTTTACCTTTTAGGGTTGAGGTTTACATATGAAGGTTTTAAGGTTTATGTTTACAATTTAACTTTTGGGTATGTAAGGTTTAAATATTAAGGTTTAAGTTTTTGAGTTTAAAGATTTATGTTGTTTAAGCTTTTAGGATTTGTTTTTTTGGGGTTAGGGTTTTGAGGTTTAGATTTTAGGGTCAAAATTTAAGATTTCAAGGTTTTAGTTTTTTGAGATGGCATTTTGTCAATAACACATTCCAAGCATTTTCCATGTTCCCACACTTTGCATGCATGTCCACCAAACTATTTTGCAGAAAAACATCCAACTCCAAACCATTTCGAATGGTTTGTTGATGAACACATGCATTCTTTAAGAACAACTACATTAGTGCACAAATTCATCACCTCCATAAACATAACATAATTTGGTCACACATTGTTTTATTGCATTTATTGAAATATTTTGAATGCTTTTGACTTTTCGTTGCATTTCATATGTTTGAATACCATGGCATTCCAACTAATCACATCTCAAAAGGACATTTTGTTGGGTGGTTGCAAGATAAGGTGGACAAAATTAACAAAATAAAAAGTCCATGTGATAATGGAAAAATTATAATTTATTGTGATATCATTAGTTAAGTAGGGGATTAAAGATGGTTAATGGGTTAATAAAAATTATGTGAATAAAAATTTAATTATATGATTTTTCAACATACATGTTAAGAGGAAAAAAATAAAATCCATCAATAAATTATGGACTTCTGAAAATAAGTTCCATTTTATGATATTCAAAGATCCATAACTTTTTTTGGGTTAATTATTTTTGTACATTTTTAAATTTTATTTACATTACTTTTCTTTTAGTATATCATATATAAGTCCCTATAAAATATTTGAAACAAAATTCATAAACAAAAATGTATTTATATAAAGCCACAAACCAAATACCATATTTTTCAACTTCAAAAGTCCATTAGTATGGGGTGAAACCATGATCAAAGGAGCTAGGGAACCAAAGTAAAAGTCCTTTTCCAAAGATTGCACATGACATGTGCCATTTTTACATTGGTTTATAACTTAAAATTTTGTATTTTGGATATCCCATTTTTAACACTGCATCAATTTAAGTCCTTTTGCTTTTCTAATCATCAATGTGAAAATCTTCTCTAATTTTAAAAAGGAATGGTGCACATTTGGTAAAACAAAAGATGTTTGAAAAAAACAAAGATTGTTCATTCTCGAGGTTTGAGTGCTTTTAATATGCCAAAACATTTTTGAGTTGTGTTAAACTTTGAACATATAAACTTTGCAATTAATGAAAAATATTCCAAAAACATTTATGAAAATCCAAACTATTATGGTTCTTTTGTGATCTTTCAAACATACAAAAATGTAGTTTTAATGAGTGTCCACTCATTCGGGTGGCTCCTTTGACTATGATTTTATCCTATGGAAAATATATGTTATAATTTTTAATAAAAATTTCTTCTTGTTTAAGTTGAAAGTATTAATTCAATAGCAAATTTGAGATAATGATAATTTTATGGCATGTTAATGCATGACATTCAAGAAACTTGCATTGTCTTGCAAAAAGTTGTCCACCTTACCTTGCAACCACCCATGCCATTTGATTTTTGATGAAGGTGCCAAAACACAATTAGGACCCACCATTAAAGAAATCTTGTGTTTTGTAATCAATGAATTTATAATGACAATATGCATGTAATTAATGTCATGTGCAATTGTCCATGGTTGTTATTGCAACTTTGTTTGAACCTTCACAATTTTCGGTCATTTTTACAATTTGGTTGAGACCAATGTTTTCATTGTCTTTAGAATGGGATGATGTGAAGGAATATTTTCATCCAAGAATAACCTTTATATTTCATTATTCACAAGAATAACCAATTATTGGTAACAACAATAATGGGTGCAATAATGATAACATGTACCGTAACAAATGTAACTAATGTATGGTTTTCATGTTTTAGAATCAACAATTATACTAATGTTGCAAGTTTTTAACGTGTTTACATGAGAAAGGTTTTAATATATTATTAAAACATGTGATATGATTTTGAAATGATTCTAAAGATAATAAAATATTCGAAAACATTCATTAAACATTGTAACCAATGGACTTTTATTTTGGGGGAGATTTTTGAAATGAACATTTATTTTAATGCAGATTTATAGCCCTTAAATAATACTAGGTTATTAAGTATATATTAAAGGTAAATGTAAAGGTATAAGGGTAGGTTAATTATAAGTAGGTAGGTATTTAAGTTAAGCTCGGTAAGAAACTTAAACCTAAGGCTAACTTACATGCTAGTTAACTTAGGCTTTAGATAGTAGGATTGGCTAGCTATCTTATCCTAGCCTAAATTAATTATGACCTAGGGTAGTCTAACCTATTGGCTATGCCTAGTAGGTAAGCTAGGATGAACTATTATTACTTATGGCTAATAGTTAAATTAAGTTACAGAAATAAATCTAAGTATGTTATGTAATTTGTAGTTAGATTAAGCTAAACTAGTTAAGTTATGTACTTATTACATAAGAGGTATTAAGGTTAAGTTAAATAGGTAGGTAGGTAATATACCTATAATTCATAGGTTATTAACCAAACTAGGTTAGGCTATGTTTAGGCTTGGAAGATAGGTTAAACTACCTACATAACCTACCTAGGTGCATAAAATGTAGGTAGATTGGTATGTAGGGTAGCCTAGGCTTAGGCTAAGTAGGTAGGTTTTGATCGTTCACCTCCTACAACCTACCTAACTATCAAATTATCTATTTTTAATTTATCATCCTACCTATTTAGCAAAATGTTCAAAATAAATAAATAAACAAAATTTATCACTTCAAAAAGGTGTGGTTCAATTGTTAAGGACTTGATTTTTGTTAGTCTACGGTGACTATGTGACCACAATCATAATTAAGATATCTTCATAAGAATCAAGATTAAGGACTTTGTAGTCTTAAAATACATAAAAAAATCAAAATTTCAATTATGTGACACATGCAACTTAAGGTATATATGCATTTGAAAATATTTCAATGCTTTTAAAAAAAAATTGCATTCAACACTAGTTTACATCTAGATGTTTCATATGTGCTTTTACAAAACATTAAAAATGTTCATTTAGTAATCCTGGTGTTCTTTGCCTAAAAGTTTTTGTAATTTGCATTTTTCAAATGATACAAGGGTAAAGGACAGTTCTTCATTTGTGTGACATTTATGGTGTCACATTTGTGACCTCAATCAATCTAAGGTATCACCATTTGTATAATGCTTCTAAAGGTGCTTAGGCTACCTATCTACCTACCTACCTAAACTAATAGGTAGGTAATTAGTAGATACTTTTCCTAACCTAGTTAGCTTAACCTTAGTCACCTAGCCTACCTTAGCATTAGTCACCTAAATTACCCTAGCCTACCTAACTTAACCCTTGTCCGTGTGCTTTACTGAGTGTAAAGAGTGACCTTGCATTTTTAATTTGCACTTTGTGGGTGCTTTCTCTTGGTCGGATATTAGTCCTTGTTTTTTTTCTTTCTTTCTTTTCCCTCCTTTTGCCCTTTGGGATGGGTGTTTGTTCTTTAATTAAGGCCCACTTTAGACGGGTCCAGGGTTCAAATTCCTAGGAACCAAATTGGACTCATTTGAAGCAAATTGAATCCTTGAGTTGGACCCTGCCTTGAACACTAGCTTGAATCTTGGTTCTCCAAAACATGAGCTCTCCTTCGAGCTTTTTTTTTTTAGATTGATTCAATTGATTTTCCTTGCAAAATGGTGCCTGTGTAGGTTTAGCCTGAATTTGCCACTATTTGGTCTTGGACCTTCATCTAAGGCCATGAGTCCAATTTATGGCTGGCTCTCAGCCAATAGGAATTCTCTATCTCATTGGACCCTGGACCTTAGACCTTCATCTAAAATAACCCTAAGTTTGGTAGGGTTACATCACATTTCTCAAAAAGTTGGGATTTTTCGATTTTTAAAAATTTTTTGGGTTGATTTTTGGATGATGAAGCTGATATATTAATGATTCACATTAATGACGGGCCTCTTTGATTGGCTCAACACCAAAAATAATAATAGTCATACTATGAACATCACTAAATTCATTAAATTATTATTCAGCTTTGCCATTTCATCTAACCACATAGGTAGAAAGAAAAAGCAGAATTCTGAGCAAAGGGGAAATGGTAAAAGGTGCCAAATCTTCTCTCAAGTAATTAATTACCTTGAAGAGAAGTTAGAACATGCTGGTTTGTGTCACTAAAATGGTTTTGGCCCAGCATTTTTGCTCTGGTTACTTACTGAGGCTGGTAAAATACACACCAAAGCCCAATCAATACATGCGAGAGAAGAGTGTAATAAATATGATATGACTTTCGCCCTCTGTTTTTGATTGGCCACTAATATTGCTTGGTCCAGGTGGTTTGGTATTGAGTAATGGTCTTTCACCTATTTGCACTCCGAATTTGAACCTTATGGGCGGGGGTTGGAAAAGACGGAAAGCTTGTAGAGTGGAATGCCTCGCTTTGTGGGCATTTTTTTTTTTGAAATACCCACAAGATTGTTATGGTTGGAAAGGCCCCACAATATTTCAGTGACATGTTGTAAATGTGGCACAGGTTTCAAGGCCAGCCCAGCATATCTGCAAATACTCTTTAAAAAAATGAGAAGGCCTTTACGGTACAGCATTTCTCATTGGCCATGAAGGATTTCTGTTCATTCACAAGTGTGTTCCTCACCGTTTCTGGGCTGGGCTAATGGTAGGGGCTACGAGAATGCGTGTATATCGTAAGACGATGATGATTGCCATGTCGACAGCAAAAAAACGATCAGCATGTCGTTAGCAATGAAAGTGGATGATTCAACTCATGTAAGAATCAAATTGATTGATTGATTTGATGCTTCACTGTGCACGCACGGACGACACTAGTGTTGGTCTTGCATGGCAAGAGTCTTTTTCGGTCACAAGTACTTGTGTGTATGGCGCTGGACTTATTATTGGGTGGGTCCTTTTTGTTTTTCTGGTTTTGCGTTTGTTTTATTTGGGGGGGTGGGGAAGGGAAGGGAAGGGAAGGAACCGAAGAAGCTGCAGACGGAATGTGAGGAACGAGAAGTGAAAGGTTTGCCATCGCTTCTGACGCCGCTTCTTTTCTGTTGCTTGCATGTCCCAAAAGGACAAGTCTACAAGATCAAGCACACACAGACGTGGCAATCTATCTTCGCCGCTCATGGATGCTACTACAAAGGTGGGTGTTGGTTTTGCTTCACAAAGACAAAAGCAAGGCAGCAGGAGTCTCGCATGCTTTTCTCTCTCCCTCTCTCTCTCTCTCTTGCTAGACTCTCTTTGATACCCATCAAGGCCCTGAAAGGAGGAGTAGCAGAGCAAAAAAGCCTTTCTATGTGATAATAAGTATGTGGACATTTTAGCTTTGGGTGGTCATTGATCAGGAATACAAACACACCCACACACACACAAGAGGAGAATCTTGCAGGGGAGAGAAATGGGTGAATTAGTTGCAGAAGAGACTGCCAAGAGAGGAGAGCTTCAAGATGCTCAAGCCGCGGAGGACCTGAAGCAGCACGAGGCTGGTGGCGATTATGATGATGGAGAAATGGTATTGCAACAGAAAAGACTTTCAGGGGCTGCAGCAGCTGCCAAGAAGAAGAAGGATCAGCTAATGAAGAAACTCCAGAAGAAAGAGAAAAGGAAAACGGTGCCATACTATACGCTGTATAAGTATGCGGATTGGATCGATGCCGTGCTTATGCTGGTGGGTTCCCTGGCAGCTGTAGTTAATGGACTCATCCTCCCTGCAATGTTCCTCATCCAGACCAAAGTCATCAACGCCCTGGGCACCTTGGAATCACAGCCCAACCAGTTGTACTCCAGAATCTCCAAGGTATCTATGTATGAGCAAATGGAATTTCCAGGTGCAAAATTCTTTGAACCCATCATCAATTTCTTTGGATTCTCAATATTGTTTCTAATTCTGATACGGAAACTGTTTTCCAAGTCTTGAAGAATTTCAATTCATGCCTCACGAGACAGACAGACAGAAAAAGACAAAGGGTTTAAAGAAGAAGAAGAAGAAGAAGAAGAAGTTCAAGTCCTGCTGAAGTGACAAAACTTGAGAACCCAAAAACAATATACAGGCCTGCGGAAACAGTAACAAGTGAGAAAACGCTAAAACACAGAAACAATTGGAGTTCACAATTGCAACAGAAACTCAGAGCACAGGAACTGTTGGCTTAAATGATTCTGAAGTTTTCTGAATTAATTTCTGAACATGGGTTGTGTTTGGGGTGGGCTGGTTTTTGTGTTTGTGGCTGCAGTCTGCAACGGATTTTGTGTACATTGCTATTGTCGGCTGGTTTGCAAACTACTTGGGTTAGTGCATCTTCCAGACGGATCACTCCTTTCCTTTTTAGTTCAATTTTCATGGCCCACAAAATACTCACAGGTCTTGGACCACACTTGTGTATCTTTGATCAAAACAAGATTCTCAAGAGCTCAGGAAATTTAAGAACCTGGTTGTAGTACTTGAAAAACTTTCCATATGTTGTGATGAAAATTTATTTGTACACCAAAAGATTGTTACAATTGCTGTTGTTGTGGCACATGTTGTATGTGGTGGTGGTGGTGATTGATAAGAGACTTCCTCTAGGATACCCAAGAAAAAAAAAACGTTCACAAATTTTTCTTTTGAGGTTTTAGATGTAACTTCACATTTGAGCAGAAGTTGGAAGTGTTTAACTCTTCTCTGTTCTATGAATACCAAGTTTTTGTATGGATAATTTCCATGTCTAGGCCCTTTGTCCATCTGTCAAAATTTGAATTTCAGTGGGTGCCCATGAGGTTCAATCTTCATATAGCAGTGCCAATATGGCCTTAACCTTTGAAACTTGCAACAAATCTTTTTCAGAATTTTTTAAAAGTCCATGTGCAAGCTCAGAACATATACACTGCATCCAGACAGTGCAATTGTCTGGATGTTGCAACATCTTGATTGGAAAAGGGGAATTGTTGGGTTGCAAGTTCTAACATAATGCTTTATGATTACCCTCCTCCAGATATGCATTTAAATGAACCAGTAAATTTTTTTTTGGGTGGTTTCTGGGGTGGGGGTGTGCAGAAGCAAGTTGCTGGATGTTGACTGGTGAGAGACAGAGTTCAAGGATCCGTGCTCGATACTTAAGAGCAATTTTGCGTCAGAATGTGGGATATTTTGACAGTGAATCAAGCAGTACCTCAGAAGTCGTGAATAGTGTTTCAGCTGATACGATGGTTGTTCAAGAGGCCATAAGTGAAAAGGTTAGCTCTCTCTAATTTTCAACATCATCCCAAATTGGATTGCATGGATGATTTCTCTTTTTGTCAAGTTTGGGTTAAGTAAACAACAATTCAATTTGGGGATTTGAAGTTGCAGTGCCCCCAAAGATTTTCTGGTAGCATTTACATATGCACTAGAGAAATCTTGGTGGATAGTATATCTTGAAGATGGATGGAGAATATTTTGTGTCCTGTGTGAAGAAATGTTTGACAGGGCTCCTAACCCCTGTGGGAAGGCATGGATTCGATGGTCAATGTGAATTTGGATGGGGGGTTTGGTTATACTGCAGGTGGGCAATTTCATACAAAATATGTCATTATTTGTGGCTGGGTATTTACTAGGATTCCTTCTGGTATGGCGAATGGCATTAGTTGGACTTCCATTTTTGCCATTGTTGTTGGTCCCGGGTGGATTCTACAGCCGGGCAATTTCCAGCTTAGCATTACGAATGAAATCAGCATACAACAAGGCTGGTATGATAGCAGAGCAATCCATCTCGTCTGTGCGCACAGTGTATTCATTTGTCGGAGAAGACACGACCGTGAAGGCATATTCAGATGCCTTAAATGATACAGTGGAGCTCGGGATCAAGCAGGGGCTTGCAAAGGGGTTGGCAGTTGGTGCCATTGGCATCAATTTTGCAATTTGGGCATTCCTGTCATGGTATGGCAGTCAACAAGTTTTGAAGGGCTATGCGAACGGAGCCCATGTTCTCATAACAGGTCTTGCAGTTCTTATTGGTGGCATGTAAGTTTCCACAAACATTCTATCCTCATGAATGTCAAAGGTCGAATTCCAGTAGCACTTGAAACATCACCGAAAAATACACTAACCCATTTGTATGGTGAATTTTTTTGCTAGAGACTTTTCCTTAATCTTATTACTTCTAGCTGCTCATGCATGAAAAAAATTCCATTGAACTGAAAGAGAGAACAAATGTGGGTGTGATGACACAACAACACAGAGCACTTGGAAATGCAGCTCCACATTTCAAATCCTTCTCGGAAGGGCGGGCTGCTGCATACAGCATATTTGAGCTCATCAACCTTGTGCCACCCATTGATGCGGATGACACCAGTGGTAGAACACTGGATAAGGTGGAAGGGAATTTAGAGTTGCGCAATATTGACTTTGCATATCCATCAAGGACAGAAGCACCCATCTTCCAGAATTTCTCACTTCGAATACCTGCAGGTATTCACACAGAGATCACAAATTGGTAATTTCTGTCCAGTAGAGGAAGAGACTTATATTGGAGTGGGGGTTTCAACCAATCTAGCCAATGGGTGGAAGTGGGCTTAAGGACATATGTGTATCTAGGAAAAAGGTTGAAGAAAAATCGCATTTAAATCTTCTTTGTGTAATTTTGTTTTCTCGTTCCAAATTGGGGGGAATTCTAAACTTTGTAAGCTTTTTTTGGGATATTGCAGGGAAGACTGTGGCATTAGTGGGGAGCAGTGGATCAGGCAAGTCAACTGTAATTGCATTGCTGGAACGCTTTTATGACCCATTGGCTGGGGAAGTACTAATCGACAGTGTGAATATCAAAGAGTTTCAGCTCAAATGGCTGCGTCGCCAAATTGGGTTAGTCAGTCAAGAGCCTGCACTCTTTGCCACGACAATCAAGGAGAACATTCTCTATGGGAAAGATGGTGCCACCGCAGATGAGGTTGTTGACGCTGCAAAATCAGCAAATGCTTACAACTTCATCATGCAGCTACCTCAAGGATTCGATACCCAGGTGAATCACATGAATCCGGTTCTGTATGTGTGCAAACCAGCTAAGGTGTACCAGGTAGGACTGTAAGGTGAGTAGTCCTTTAGAGCAATTCCACTGGTGCTCAGTATGTGACCTGCAAATTAAAATTGGATGAAGAAAAGTCAAACATGCTGGTTTGGCTCTGCAAAATGGTTTTGACCCAGTGTTTTTTGCACATTTTGTTGAGGCTGGTAAAAGGCACAACAAAACCTAACATCTGCTGTTAATTGGCTAGATAGTTTGATTGGTCTAGGTGTGCTGCTATTGGTGGTCTCCCACCTATTTGCAGTCCCAGTTTTAGTTTTATGGGTGGAGTTGGAAACTAAATAACTAAATGTGGATGTCAGAAATATTTTTGCAAGGTCACATACTGAGCACTGCTGAAGATGCTCATGGGATGTATGACCAGTCCTTAGTTAAGTAAAATTAGGTGTTTTGCTTTGTGTTGAAAGGTGTGGGAAAATGGGAGAATTGGACAATGATGATTGATGAATCAGAATACTGATGGGTCATGTTGAATAACAGGTGGGGGAGCGAGGAGTTCAAATGTCAGGTGGTCAGAAGCAACGGATTGCAATAGCACGAGCAATGCTGAAAAAACCACCTGTGTTATTACTTGATGAGGCCACAAGTGCATTGGATGCAGAGTCAGAGAAAGTGGTGCAACAAGCGCTGGAGAGAGCTGCTGTGGGACGTACCACTGTCGTTGTGGCTCACCGTCTCTCCACTATTCGCACTGCTGACATCATTGCTGTTGTCCAATCAGGGAAGGTATGTATGTGGCTTGCAAAAGTCTTTTGGAATTTTTTAAGGAATTCAATGGGTGGAGAGGGGCACAACGGAAGTCAAGACCAGGTAGGGTAATGGATTAGAGCTAGCTCATCAAGAGTTGGTTTACACCTAGCTACTAGGGTATTGAAGAGGGGAATTGAAAATGCAGGTATTGGAAATGGGGAGTCATGATGAACTTTTGGCCCGAGGAGAAACTGGTGCGTATGCAGCACTCATCCAATTACAAGAAGCACAAGAAGAAGAAGAAGAAAACCCCAAGGCAGCAGTCTCTGACCATGGCATTGATGTTGTGAAGTCTGATGGCCAATTAGTCCGTCGCAGCTCATCACATCACAGCAGGCATTCCTTGAAAGCCATTCGTCCATCTGTCACCAAAGACTTGCAAGGCAGAAACTCTAATGGTCTCAAAGATTCCAATGCTCTGACATCTAAAACAGAGCAAGGGCTTGAAGGCAAGCCTGACCTTCCTTCATTTGGTCGCCTGATTGCTCTCAATAAGCCTGAATGGAAGCAAGGGCTTCTAGGTCTGATTGGAGCGCTTGGGTTTGGGTTTGTGCAACCAACCTATGCATATGTCATAGCTGACATGCTTGGTGCATTCTACTCAGATACTCCTCATGAGTTGCGACAGCATATCAAGATTTATGTGGTCATTTTTATGATTTTGTCAGTTGCTGCTTTCACAGTCAACATTTTGCAACACTACAATTTTGCAGCTCTTGGTGAGTATTTGACAAAGCGCATTCGGGTCAATATGTTGGCCAACATTCTACGGAATGAGGTTGGGTGGTACGACCGTGATGAAAATTCCAGTGGGGCTATCTGTGCTCGTCTTGCTTCTGATGCAAACATGGTAAATGAATGCAGTCATCTATCTCCCTTCAATGTTTTTCACAAATATCTTAAGTCTTAAATTTTCTTTTTGTATTCCATAACCACCTTTCGCCACAATTATAACCCAGATCCTCTAAAATGCCTTTGGTCAGGTACGAGCTTTAGTGGGAGATCGCATTTCACTTGTGGTACAAGTGGTAGGTGCAATAACTGTGAGCTTTGTCGTGGCGTTGATAGTTTTGTGGAAGTTGGCATTGGTGGTTATTGCAATACAGCCCCTCATTCTTTTTTGTTACTACATGAAGAAAAAACTCTTGACAAGCATTGCTGTTGCAAGTACTCAAGCACAGCAGGATGCAGCCCAAGTGGCAAGTGAGGCAGTCGCTCAACACCGCACTGTGACAGCCTTCTCTGCCCAAGACAAGGTAAGATCAAGGTTTTAGGATTAGGATTAATCAGTTAGGGGGAGGACAAGGTGAAAGTTCACATGTGTAGTGCAAATGCTTACAAGACCTTCTCTAGATCTGGCAATCAATTCTGCTGCTCCATGACTCTCACAAACCAATTGTGAGCTATGTGGGTGGATTATGCTTACATGTTGTTAGAATGGGTTGCTTACCTTTTGGCAGGTCTTGGGGCTCTTTGAGAGAAAGCTGGAGAATTCAAACAAGGAAATGGTTTGGCGGTCGCAAGTGGCAGGTGCAGGACTTGGGGCAGCGACGTTTTGTCTCTATGCATCATGGGGTTTGGATTTTTGGTATGGGGGTCTTTTAGCTAGCAAGGGTGAAGCTGGCCTCAGCCAGGTGACAAAGGTGTTTTTTGTGTTAGTGAGCAGCGGTCGCATTTTGGCGGAGGCAGGGACACTCACGCCAGATATAGCTAAAGGCACAGCAGCAATTGCATCAGTATTTGACATCCTTGATCGCCACACCCAAATTGATGCAAATGACCCGAAAGCCAAGAAAGTGGAAAAAGTGCAAGGATATATTGAGCTTCAGGATGTCCAATTTGCATATCCTTCAAGACCAGATGTCATGGTGTTCAAGAATTTCAACTTGAAAGTGAATGCAGGCACCACGGTCGCTATGGTGGGTCAAAGTGGATCTGGAAAATCCACAATTATTGGGCTGATTGAGAGATTCTATGACCCTTTACAGGGCAGTGTGATGATTGATGGAAGGAATATACAGAATTTGCATTTGCAATCACTCCGCCAGCATATTGGACTAGTCAGTCAAGAACCCACCCTATTTGCTGGGACTATTCGTGACAATATTGCTTATGGAAAAAAGGATGCAACTGAAGCTGAAATTATCGAAGCTGCTCGTGCTGCCAATGCCCACAACTTCATCAGGTAAGCTGAAAAAAATCATCACATCAATATCATAACACACAGGAGGTGTAATATTGATGTAGTTATAAGAAGGGTATTTTAGGGCATACAGGACTTACATGAGGATGAAGAACAATGTAAATTTTTTTGGTATTTTGAGACTTAATTTGCTGATCATGTTTGTGAACATTTTTCAGTGCACTTCCAAATGGATATCAGACTTTTTCTGGGGAGCGGGGAGTGCAGCTCTCTGGTGGTCAGAAGCAGCGGATAGCTATAGCCCGTGCAGTATTGAAAAATCCAGCAATTTTGCTGTTGGATGAGGCTACAAGTGCATTGGACATGGCATCTGAGCGTTTGGTACAGGATGCACTTGACCGTATGATGGTTGGAAGAACTACTGTTGTGGTTGCCCACAGGTGATCAGCTCAAAAGCAATCACATCTTTTAAGCTCTAGGAGGTTGACAATTACTTATAAAATTATCAAGCACTCAGCAGAAGTTGAAACCCACCAATTAACTAAGTATATCTTTGAGGTGGCCATAATCCATGGAATTCTGCATCTGATGGCTCGGTACTTGCTCTTGTAAATTACAGCATAATTATGTTAGTTTTTCTCATCTGATAATCAGGAAGCCAGAGTGGTGTAAGTACACCCACAACTATTCTTTTCCAAAAGCTTTGGGACCATGATAACAAATGTTGTGAATCTTTCTTTGTGCAGGCTATCAACCATACAAGGTGCAGATAAGATAGCTGTTCTCCAAGATGGTACAATCTTAGAACAAGGCCGACATGATGAGTTATTGGCCAAAGGTGAAGGAGGAGCATACTATGCACTCATCTGCCTGCAAACTCAAACTAAGTAATCATTCTCTGCCACTTAGTTTCTTGTTTTCTTGAGAGGCTGCTGCTCCTGCTGAGTTCCATCTTTTTCCCAAGTTTTTTGGACTCAACAAGATAAATGATCTATAATCTACAAAGAAATTGGGTGGTCTAATAAATGTGTTATGTGGGGAATCGGTCACTTACTTTCTCATTATGTGATGGTTTGAGACCTTGAAAACCATTGAAGAAGGATGGGCTTTGGAGGCTTTAAGCCTGTGATCAACCCAGATCAATGTGTTCTGGTCTTGGCCAGTGAGTTGTGGAGGCTTTATATTAGTCACCAACACTTGTAGACAATTTTCAAAGCTGGTATGGGTATGAAAATATATTGGGTATGAAATTTATTTGTGCACCCGCCTTCCTTTTGATGTTCAAACTTGTGAAGAATGTAACAAGGGATTGACCGAGCATCAAACCAGTGTGATCAGCTTAGTGGGTAGTTTCTTTGCTTATTACCTCAAATTTGAGAATTGGGCATTTCAGGAGCAATATTCAAACTCTATAATTATTTGTGAAATGATACAAAAAAATACGGAAGGATCAAGTTGCTGACATTGAATGTAAGTTGTAGCTTCTTTTTTTTTCTCCTCTTCTTTTCTGCAACTACTTTCTACTGCAGGAACATTTCCCATCTATGTGAGCTTCATAGACCCATCTCAAGACTTTTAGTGAAGGGTAATAAAGCCCCATGGTGAGACTGAGGATAAGGCAGTAGCTGGGTTCAGCCTTGCATTTTGGGAATGTTCCTCACCTTTGGGGCTTTACTCAAAGGTTATCATGGCCTAGATATACATAGATCATGATCATGAGGTGTAGGATGGGGAGGGTTCTTACACCTGTAAGTAAGTAGGCTCAAGATCTATTCTTGTTTCTAGGAGGGATATTCATGGATTTGAGGTGCTCTCCAAGTAGATGAGGAAATTTTTCTGAATGCTTCATGTTTTGGAAATCTATTTCCAGGATTCATATAAGACCAGCAAATGAGATGCACTATGAATTGGACAATTTGACATGATTAAGAGATTGGCATGTTCCATTTGCAACACTAGCGATCGAACAAATGAAATCCAGTTACAACTTATATTATCCAAGTAAAAACAGATATGAAAGGAAAAAGGTAAACTTAAGATGGACAATCTTGTTGGATGGCAACATCTTATAGTTTATTTTTACCAAGTTATTTTTATCGAAATATTTGTGCATATGCTTGTGCACCTAATAGTAGGGAAAGTAACATATGCACGTGGGATGTTCACCTCTTGGTTAGTGATAGGCCAGATTTCAGAGGTGGATAATAAAATTTGTAGCAACTTGTGTGATCCTAAGTTGGGTGGAGAGCTTGTTGTAAATTTGTGGTTTACTCATTTCTATTTTCTCATTGATTCATTGTCAATTTTCATCAAATCTAACAAGCAACTTGTTTGCATGAAACATGACATTTTCCAAATAATTCACCATTATGGTGATATTCTCCACTATCTTTAGTATCAACCCAAGTGTTAGTTCATGAAAGAAATTATATGAATATTAAAGGAAAATTATGTTGTTATTTGCAAAATCACATCAATATAGGTATGCCTTTCAAAAGGTCTCAATCATAATTGCAAATTTTTTAAAAAAAATTCTGAAATATTGCAACCGTACTCAATACCATGTTACAACCTTAATTCTTTATTTTTTAACATTTTGATGAAATTTGGCTCGATTTCTTTCCTCGGGACGGGAAACATGATTTCCAGATTTGAACCTTTTTAAAAAACTGAACCTTCATTTCCTTTTTCCACAACATATTCATTTTTCACCATAGTTATATGTGGTGCCACCTTTTGCCAAATTTGCTTCGCGTTTAAGTTTGGCTTTATTGATTTCAAGGATTTCAATAGCTTCATCTTGGGTATCTTCAAGAATAAGATTTTTCATCATGTGCAATTTGGTTTCAACTTTTCTACCTTGAACCATCATTCCACAAATGATTAGTCCAATTGTGTTTGAATTCAACACATGGGCATAGTGGTTTCTTTAAGCCATGGCAACTTCAAAGGTGGGAGAAATGCTATAAAAAGATGAAACATGATGCAAGTTTGACATAAATTGCTTTTGTAAATATACACCTTTTCAAGATAATTGCTAAAGCCACAAAAAGATGGGAAATGGAGTGAAACTTTAAAAAAAAGGGATAAAATGTGTAAAGGACAAGATTGGAATTCTTTCAATCTTTCCACAATCTTCATTTTAGGATCTAACATTTATTCACATCATAAGTAGGATGACTTATGGCATTAATTAAATATAAGGTGAAAAATTTGGGAGAATTATTAATGTTATTTGTTCAATGAAGTGTCAATAAGATAATGAAGTATTTATTTTACTTTGTCAATCAACCAAAAGCTTCCACTATATAAGGAGTTTACTTTTAGAAGACAAAGATTGAAAATAGTGAGAGTGGGAGCAACAAGGGGAGCAAACATCAAGCTAACTATTTGTTTGTTTGTGTTGTTTGTTTGTCACATTAAGAACTCCCAAACCATGGTGTTGCTTGCTATGCTTTTGCTATCGTTGGAAAGCCCTTGATGGGTGAGTAGGAGTGCACTAGGGTCCTTTGGTAGTATTTAGAAAAATGATGCAAGAGTTATTGAATATTGAATAATTTTTTTCCAAAAATAATTCAATACAATCAAAATTAAATATTTTTGAAAGATTAAGGCCACATTCTTGATATTGTTGGAAAGCCCTCAATGAAGAGGATTTAATGAAGGTGATTCCATAATTTTTATATCTAGGTTGTGGGAGATACTGAATTTTGAGTATTTAAAAAAAAATGAAAACTAATTAATTTTTTTTTTCTCAATTGGGCTGTATCCAAAGGATCCTGTTCACACTTGAAACAGTTATATAGTCCTGTTCACACTTGGGCCAGTGCCAAGGCTACACTAGTTGGTTATGGTTTGCTGGTTCAGATTTGGTTCTGACAGCTCCAATTGTGATATGAATCAACTGTGGAAATAGGTTTGCCACAGCAACAGTTATGCTGTGGAACAGGCTCTGGAAGAGCCCATTTACCACTTCATGGAATGGTGTTTCATCCTAGTGGGCTCAATGCATTCCAAGTTGGAATGGTCCTGGTCCACATTGGCATTTTGTAGCTTTAATTTAAGGGACTATAATCAGGGGTTTTGCTTCTTCAATTTGGTGTTAATGAAAATTTGGCCAATTTTTCCAAAAAAGTTAGCAAAATTAATTGAATTTTACACTAGAAAAAAGATTTGGAAAAAGATTATTTTTTCTTGTGTTGACATAAATGAAAAAAATTCTCCAAATAAACAATTTACTTTTAGTCTACAATGATATATTTTAGGTTACTAGTCCAAGAATATATGGATAATAAAAATGAAGTTGGATGACTTTGAGTAAAAAAAAACATTTTTAAAAACAAGGGACAAAGGAATGGAGGAGTAAAGGTTGGTGCAAGCCCTTTAGAGTTCTTAAGGAACACACAACTTTGAAATGGGCCCGTTTCAAAGTCCAAACCCGCATTGTGTGAGTAAGTGTCAATAGTTGTATATATGATGTGTAAATTTTGTGTAAATGTAAATCAACATCCAAACGTTTTGCACTTACACTTATACGAGTGTGAACCCCGTGCCTAATGCACAGGTGTGTGCCACCTAGGATGCCACCTAGGTGCTTCAGTTACCCACTTACCTTGGGTTTACACCCCTCTGTGGAGTCCAGCAAAATCTGGCATGGGGCCTTCTGTATTAATGTGAAAGAGACTAAAGAGGAGCAGGGGCCAATGTCTGAGGATGCGCAGATGCGTCTGAAGACGGGAGCTACTAAGGGAGAAGTCACCAAGAGCGACGGATCCAAGCCGGAACCGTCTGAGGAGGACGTCAAGTCACACCCTCGCTATATTTAGCTACTGTCCGTAGTCACTGTCCATCTGGAGTCAGGGGAAGGAACTTTCTTCCTTTACAATATATAATTATTGTTGTGAATATATATATATTTTTACACTTACACAAGAATAATGCAATATTTGTCAAATACATTTACACCATGGTGTAAATGTTTTTAAGGCGTGTAAGTGTAAGAGTATATATATTATATATATTTTAATAACTATACCTACTTGCAATTAATACTTAAAGTATTAATTAAATTGTGGGTATATACAAATGTGGGTGCATCTCAAAGCTCAATGTTTCTTTTAGCAATGGGTCATTTTGATTGGCACTTCACCAAAAAAAAAAATCATGACGCTTTTAATATTCCTCAAACATAAGCATTTTTTTTTTACCAATGTGGACTTTTTTTAAAATTTTTTTAACCACCTATAGACAATTGTGTGATCATAGAGTTGTGTGTGGTTTTGTCCCAAGGTTTGACTGGTTAGTTTTAGGTTAAATACAAAATAGCACTATTATTATTCAAATAGTTATAAACTATGCTGATGATGGGTCTCCTCAATTTTTTCAGAAAGGACTTGGTTTCAAAATTTATGCGGGACAACAAAAAATAAAAATAAAAATCTCCTACAGAATAATAAAAACATATGCTCCACAACTCCCCAAAAAAATGGTCAAAAATTATGTGTGTGTGTGTTTTGAAGGTTTTTAAAAATTAAATTTTTTTTTTTTTTTCATGTACTATGTTAATTAATTTTCAATTTTCCACCTTCAATAGGTAGTATAAATTTTTAAATGAAAGGGAAAAAAAAAAGAAAGAACATTAATAGTTGCCAAAGTGGGGTACCCAGTTTCAGGAAAATTTGAATTGAAAGGGGGTGTAAAGAAATTACATTAGTGAAATGAAACGGTAAATGTGAAAAAACCGCGGCCTGACCGCTGGTTTCCTTTCTGAAGAACAAATTCCAACAGCTAGTAATTTTGTAATTAAAAAACAATTACTTGCCATTATTTATCTATGGGTAAAAAGAAGAAGAAGAAGGTTCTAGAACCAAATCTGGCAGGCCCAACTGGCTCTGACAAACTATCTTTTACTTACTGCCATTTATTTCATAACTACAAACGGCAGTTGCCATCACCAAACCCCGAGACTTCTCGTTTCTTTCCGTCCCCTTTCTTTCCTGCTAAGCACTCTACACCAGCAGCAAGGTAACAGGTTTGTTTTTCGTTTTTATTTGATTTAAAAAAAAAAAAAAAATTAAAATCAATTAAGAGGTAGGTAACGAAATTAAAGAAAAAACTTAATTAACCGCCTCCATTACGGAGGTAAATCGAAAGGTCAATCGCATCAGCACTTGACTTCAGTTGCCGCAGAAATTTACACGGGGACGAGGATATTTGTAAGAATGGAGGCCACGTGTTTTACACACGTTAACACGACGACATGTGCCCAAAATCAGGTCCCCATTCCACGACTGACAGTTTTTCTTTGTCCACGTAGATAAGGAAAACTAAGCTGGTTCACACAATGCCATACATACACTCCGGGTTTCATGTGCCCAAATCCAAGTCCCAAAATGAGTACGCGGAGAATTTAAGTGGACTTGGGTTTCGTGTGTCCAAATCCAAGTCCCATAAATAGCTACGTGGTGAATTTAAGTGAAAATTGGGTTCCAAAATCCAAGTACCAAAAATTGGTTACATGGTAAAAGTTACTATAAATTGGGGTTTCAAGTTCCCAAATCCAAGTCCCAAAAAATAGTTACATGTAACGTTACCTGAAATTGGGTTTCATGTTACCAAATTCAAGTCTCAAAAAATAGTTACGTGAAATTGGGTTTCATGTTCCCAAATTCAAGTCCCAAAACTGATTACATGCTAAATTTAACAGAAACTGGGTTTCATGTTACCAAATCCAAGTTCCGAAAAGGGTTAACCTAAGAATTGGGTTTCATGTTCCCAATTCCAAGCCCCAAAAATGGCAACGTGCTTAAGTTACCAGAATTGGGTTTAACGTTACCAATTCCAAGTCCCAAAATTGGTTATCAGAAATTGGGTTTCATATTCCCAAATCCAAGTCCCAAAATTGGCAATGTGCTCAAGTTACCTGAAATTGGGTTCCATGTATCATGCTCTTAGATCCCAGGTCTCAAAATGCCTGCGTAGTAAACAGACCTGAAGTCGCCATTTCGATTCTGACCTCTCAATTATCCGGTTCTTACGAGGTAACAGTGAGAATGGGGTTTCATTCATCTTCACCGCGCAAACGGCCCACCGCAAGAGATACACAACAGGGAGAAAGAGGAAGGCGCTCTCGAGGACTAAGAAACCTGCCGCGGCTGCCGCTGCTGTGCAAACCGACCCTTTGTGCAGTCCAATTGCGGTTCTGCGGATTGCAGATCGTAGACAGATTCGGAAGGCGAGCATCTTCTTTCTTGGGAATTTTTTTCGGGCTCCATCGACACTTTTGTAAGTTCTTCTCGAGTTTCTTCCCTGGCTGGTTTTATGCTTTCGCGCTGTTGCAGGGGTCTGTCGTATGGTGGAATGTTTGCAATTTAGAGTAAAATTCTAGCTATTGTAGTAGGTTTGGTAGTGTTTGGGAAGCCTCCGTGTTTTGGAGATGTTTTGTTTGGAGTTTTTCCTGTACTGATTGTGAGCGAGAGCGAGAGAGAGAGAGAGAGAGGTGTGATCATAACATTTTTGGTGTGGGATTTGTTTTGTTTGTTGCGGGGTGTGGGGATTCAGGCAGGATTTTATTCGCTTTATTCTGGCGTTGTATTACTGGCAGTCTCTCGTAGTAGGCGGGACTTTTATAGACTTGCTTTGTAGCGCGATCCAGGAGTCGCAGCTCGGTGTAGGCGTTTGGGAGCCCGCTGCTGCTGCCGCGGCTCGGTGTTGCTGTATGTCTCTGTTCTGCCTGTTGGATGTGCCAGGAGTTTTTTGTTGGTCAAACATTCTCGTTGAGAAGATCCTGACATTGTTGTTACTCTAGCTACCGAGACTCTCTCTCTCTACAGCAAGTTTGTTCGATTCTAGTGGTGCAGGAAACAGTCCGGATTATCATCAGATGCTCGTCTACTATGGCTGATGTTTTCGTCGTCATTGTCGGAGGTTTGGTCTCTAGAGAGTGATATAATAATACCGGCTCTGCTGCCGCAGTTGATGAACAATTCTCTTCGCTGCTGCTACTGCTGCTCTTTCTCTCTTGCGTTGGATTTGTGAACTGAATAACAACATTGCAAACTGTCATTGGTACTATCATCTGCAGGGCGCCATGGCACCTCGCAAGCTCCGGCAGGCGTTAGGAGTGGTGAAGGACCAAACAAGCATAAGCATTGCCAAAGTAGGAGGAACGAAGTCTCCGGATCTGGACGTGGCATTAGTGAAGGCATGCAGCCATGACGAATTCTTCGACGACAGATACGTAGAGGAAGTGTTGCACCTCACATCTCTCTCTCGTGGTTACATCAACGCCTGTGTCGTAGGACTCAACAGAAGGCTCACAAAGACACACAACTGGATCGTGGCGCTCAAGTCCCTTATACTCATCCACCGCTTGCTTCGCGACGGTGATCCGGTCTTCGAGCAGGAAATGCTGCGGGCTAGTCGTCACGGCATGCGTATGCTCAACCTTTCCTACTTCCGAGATGGCTCAGATCCCCACGCCTGGGATTATTCCTCGTTTGTTCGCACTTTCGGCTTGTTTCTTGACGATCGTATCGATTGCTCCATCTTCGGAAACTCTTCAGACCGTCGAAGAAGTCGTAGTCATCGGTCTGCAAATCGCAGCAGATCCAGCTATCGCAACAGCAGCGGAGACTCTAGTCCTTCTCGTTTTCATTCTAGATCCGCCTACGACTGGACTTCTCCTTCTCCTTCTCGTTCCAATGACAGCAGATCTGGTTACACTTACAGCGATGACCGCCGATACAGCAGTGGCGGTGGCGGCGGCTACCATGACGGACGCCGTTCTCCAAGATACAGCGAGAGGAATGATAGGTTTGAATCTCGCAGTGCTCTTTTGTCTGATTATTTGCTGTTTGGGATATAGTTGCTGCATGTTTTTCTTGGGTTCTTTGTAGTTTCAGGTTTTGCTGTCTCTACAGCTGGGTTTGTAACTGGGAATTTCAGGAGAAAGAGAAGATGCAGTAAAAAGGGTTTCAAGAACAGGTGAGAAAGAGAAGATGTAGCAAAGGGTTTTAAGAACATGTTTGCTGAAGTAATTTGTATTGCTTGAAAATTTGAAGATTTGATGAAGAGGAGGATGTGGAGGATGTGCCTATCAAGGAAATGAATACAAAGATGCTGCTGGAGAAGCTTCCAGTTATGCAACAATTGCTGGAGCGGGTGTTGGGATGTCGTCCTACAGGTGCTGCAAAGACCAACTCACTTGTTCAGATTGCTATGTACCCTGTTGTCAAAGAAAGCTTTCAGCTCTATGCAGATCTCAGTGAGGGGACAACAATGCTGCTTGAGGGTTTCTTTGAAATGGAGCAACGAGATACTGTCAAAGCTTATGATATCTACAACTGCTTTGCTAAGCAAAGTGAGGAGCTTCACAATTTCTACAACCTTTGCCGGAAGTATGGTATTGGCCGCTCTTCAGAGTATCCCACTTTACAGAAAATTTCACAAGAGCACCTAGGTACAATGGAAGACTTTCTGAAGACACGCAAGCATGGTGATTCCCAGGGATCCAAGAGCCCAGAGCCACAGCCTCTCCAACTTGAGTACAGGCCAGAAACACCACAACCTGAGCCCACACCAGAACCACAAGTTGTGATACCTGAGCCTGAAGCTGTTACACCTCCACCTGAACCCCCTCAAGTTAAGCCTGAGTCTGTGCAAACTGAAGGAGGTATTTCCACAGTCCATATGGATTACCTGTCTGTTTTCTTTCATTTGAGCTAGATTCTTAATGAAGGGTGTAGTTGCAGATGGATTAGTACATGTATGTCATGTCACAATGGAGATTTTTGGGTTGTGAAAATAATGTTTGGCCTGTCTAGTTTTGTAGCTGTAATTTGCACTGCTGATGCAAATGAGGACATTAGTGTCTATTCTGGTCTGATTTCAATTAACAAGTAGTATAGGGTTTGTACGTGCTTACAGCTCTGTGGAGGTAAGAAATGGTCCTGGAGTTGAAGGATTAATTTTGCTAAGGACATGTTGATGCATCCTCTTTACTTTTAGGTCTTGCTTTGTGGTGAAGACAGTGAAAAAGAACTTAAATGGGGTATCTTTGAGCAATCTGCTCACCATGACATGATGAACACGTGCAGATCTGTTGGACTTGGACAAGCCGACAATCTCCCAAGAGGATCAGGAAAACAGATTGGCTCTGGCGCTTTTCTCTGGCACATCTCAAACAACATCCAACAGTAGTTGGGAAGCATTTGGTTCAGGCCAAGGCTTACAACTGAGTGGTGGAACTCTTCAATCTGATGCTGCAGATAGTGGGAAAGCAGGCTGGGAGCTTGCACTAGTGACTTCAGTGAGCAACCTGTCAAAGCCTACAAGTGCAACCATGGCAGGTGGGTTTGACCCTCTTTTGTTAACCAGCATGTATGATCAGGGGGCAACTCGGCAAAAGCAATCTGCAGCTGCAATCCCTGCTGGCAGTGCCAGCAGTGTATGTATACCCAATCGACCATCATCCTCGTTTTTGGCACTGCCAGCACCACCTGGTGCAATGCCACTACCCGAGTCTGGAGAGGATCCTTTTGCTGCCTCTGTGGTGATTCCCCCTCCATCATATGTGCAAATAGCAGATATGTCGAAAAAGCAGCAGCTCTTGGTCCAAGAGCAAATGATGTGGCAGAAATATCAGTCTGATGGAATGCGTGGTGAACAGAGTTTTATGAAACTCTACAGTAACCCTTACATGGGTACAGTGCCTCAGAATTCTTTTGGTTTTCACCAATATGGTGTTGGAATGCCTATTGGCAACTATTAGGCATCTTAATTGCCTGTATCTTTGTAGATTCCAAGATACATGTTTTCCTGTAGTAATTGGTCATTGAGGGTTCATTCTGAATCCCAGGTAGCTGTGTCAGCCATAATAATTGTCTATTGAAATCTTGACACATTGTACTCAGGCCTATTAGCAGCATTCGCTCTTTGGTCTGACATTGCAAAACTTCCTTTTACCGTGCTTGGGAAGTTCTTGCCAACTTGTCAACATTTGGAGCAAAGAGCTTTACTAGTACAGAAGATGGATAATCAGATTCAGCACCACAAGATTGCACAATATAGTTGGCATGCTTTTGGTGTACATCAAGGCTGGGCTCTTCTTCTGAATATCTCCCGGATATCATTTGAGGGTATCATATTCTTTGACCTCAGAATTGGTTAGTTAGTTGGGTTTGCCTCCTGTCATTGATAAACATAAGTCAGATGAAGTAACCTGTGGACAAAATGCTGCCATTTTTGTACTATCTGACGGTTGAATGACACTTTGTGAAAAGTAGCATGTTAGATTGGTATGTTTGTTCAAGTATCTCCCCTTTCTGTGAAGTTTTCAATTGCTCATACAAGAAGATTTCTGATAGCATATTTTGTCTATGTTTTCACTAGATGCAATTAAGGAGTGTTGAGGAATGGTTATTTAGTACTGACTATGACATTCAAATGGGTGCCTCCTGTAAGTTTTGAAGAAAGTAGTGAGGAATATTTGACACAGCATTTTGGAAAGGAAAGTTGTGACATTTTCAGAATTTGCACAATTGGGTGGTTATTCAACATCTGTCTTGACTTTTGCAATCTCTCTTCTTTGGTGCATCTTCATGGAAGTGATTCTCCTACTCAATATAACTTTGTGTGAGAAGGTGCCATTTGATGGCAAAGGGTCTGTCTCTTTTGGAGTTGGGAACATATTTTTAGGGTTTGGACTAGTGTTGGGTTGGTTAGGTCTTTGGAGAGACTAGTTGTGAGGGAGATTAAAAGATTCAAGCAAAAACAGAATGACCTGATTCTCGAAAATCAGAACCCTAGAATGATTGTATATTCACACTTGGTTCACTGTAAATTGGGAGCAACAATATCAATTATGATACCAGCTTGATATACAAATTCCATAATGGTCTGTAAGTAATAAAATTCATCATATTTCAATGCAAATGGAAACATTTTTGGCAAAGACAATCCAGCTTATACAGGAATATGAGTTATTTTCAGCTCAAGGGTTTTTTAGGGGGCCCCAAAGCTAAAGCCTTGCTAAAGCAAAGAACTTTTGAAGGGAAATGATGGAAGATTGAAGTTCCAACCACAAGCTAGGTCCTTGCACATGCTCTCTGCATGTATTTGTGTTTTTACAACACTTTATGTGTTCAAGGTTACATGCTAGTGAAGTGTTGATATGATGCTGTAATAACATTGTAATACAATGATTAATCCTCACAATATGTTACAATGCCATCACAATTGTATTAATATTTTGGTAGCACTTAAACTTGAACACATTGTTAAAGTGTTGTAAAAAAAACACAAATACATGAAAGGGCAAGTTTGTGATGTAATCTGCTACAATCTCTGCATGTCTAAAGCTCTGACAGAAAATTACAAGGGTATCGGGAGGGGCATGTTATCAAGTAGTATGTTTCCTCCAGAAAAGGGGTGGGTTTTTTGAAATGCCTCACCTATTTTTTTTTCGGATGATACCCATCCAGTCAATATATCACCTGGTGGGTATCACGGGAAATCTAATTCTGCCAGTGCCCTAGTCATTGAGGCTAGTATCACTGCAATGAAATTGTCAATATGGGTAGCAACTCTTCATTACAGGCCAAGATCGGAACTAATCAAGTTGCCAAACCAAGACCATGTGGCTAGAACACCATTGGAGCCCATTAGGGCAGCCTTGTTGTGCAATATCATTATGGGTATTTACAATATATCAATACCCATGTAAACCCTACATCCCTGCCCAACTCTGGTTTGGACTGATTTGGTACATTTCACAAGTGTGTAAGTAAATGTCAGTCATTTCTGTGTTTTAATTTTGCCACTACCCAAAGAAACACCTGAGAAGGCTGGAAAATAGGTGAAGATGGTGGAAGACTAAAAGGTTAGCTCACTTCCCCAGGGACACAGCTGCACATTGGATGAATCTCGGAGAGTTGGAAAATGGAGATGAACAAGTGGAAATTGGGCTAGGTCAAGCTTGTGGAATTTGGGGATAGTTGGGTTTCTGTTGTTTTTTCCCAACTAGCTCCATTCTCAGATCACAAGTTCACTCCCTCATACGCCGACCATGTTAATAAGCCTGACCTTCATCACCTCATTGGGAGCTTGACAAATCACTAATCTTGGCTTGCAATGGGCATTGCATTGCAGCCCAGGATTACCAAAGGAGTTACAGAAACTGTAGTTACTCCAATGATCCTGAGGGCATTCTGAATGCCCCTGATCTGCAGAGCATGAGATTGGAAAGAGAATCCACAATAAGAAGCACATCTATGGAATGACTAGAGCATTAATGATGCAGAGTTCTGCATTGAAGAATGTGGACATTGGAAATTGATTTTTGCTTGCTGATGCTACAAACTTTGTGTCCGGAACCCATCTCATATATTGCCCTCAATGAGTGAAGGAAATGGACTTATGAGGATGTATTCATCTGCCATTTTTGTTCCACCCATTCATGAATTCACCCTTGCAGGAACATGAACTTGAGACTCTGTGCATTGTTAGTATCTGAGTCATTTGTGCACAATGTGCACTGGATATGCTTCCAAGTCTCATGAGAAATAGTATGGGAATGCAAGTAGCTGCCAACATAGCGGAACTGGAAATTATGGGACATGAAGGATAGAGACTGATTCTTTAGGTTACAAACAAATTCATATGCAAGCAATTTAGCAACTTGGAATCCTTACCATTTCTCCTTTAGTTGCTGATAACCAAACTTTTGCTTTGGCACCCATGACCTTTAATTAAGCAGATTCCAATCTGCTTTTCTGAACTTGATTCTGATATTAATCTGCCCAGTATGTGTTCCAAATGGAGTCTACTTGGAATTCATACCAGTTGGATTAGAGTGATGATGGACCCACATGCTGCAGCATGTGCTGCACTTTCTGTTGTAAGCATATTATACTTATCCTTTTACTCCATCACAAGACAAAGCAAGAAAAGGACCATTCTCCCAACTTTTCAGTTTTTGGATCTTTAAAAACTTGAGTAAAAAGTGTATTATTGTGAGGTGGTCTAATTATAGTTCCTTCCATTTTGTTCTTTTTTCAGACAGCTTTTCTGAGAGAATACACTAGAGTCTAGAGAGAGAGATGATGGAGAGAAGACAGTAACAAAACCATTGACAAAGTGCTCAGAAGGTTTTGGTTTGGAAGACAGCACAAAAGACAGCACTTTTACCAGTACTGGGTTTGGACTCGGTGTGGTCCCATTTTCAGTAGCTAGCTGGGAATTCATTTGCACCTCTAGAAGGCAAAAGGAACATAGGCATCATCAAGTACCAAAGGTTTCATTTGCAACTTTCTCTTCACTTTGTTCAGCTGTGTCTTTGCATCAAGTTTGCTTACAGAACCTCAAGTACAAATTCTCTTGGGACCCTTTCTTTAGCTGATTCCTTTTTGGTTCTACATAAGGTGGGGGGGTATCTACAGAAGAAGCTCTTGGGGTCATTCATTCCTTGCTCATCATCAACTCATTACTTGCAACTTGGCATGATCTTCATTCAGCATTTTCCATGTTTCAAAATATGAAGAAACAGTTTTGGACTTTCTCTCTTTCTGTGCTTTGGTAGTTTTGCAAAATTCCAAACCTGTAATTATTACTTTTTTAGTGTTTGTGTATGCATTATAAACTGACACCAGCTCAAGCCAATGTGACTCAGAAGTTGAAAACTCTTCTTCCTCAAAAGAGCTGGAGAGCTGAGAGCCACCATCTGCTATACTTCATCATAGTACCCATAGTTCAATCAAATTCCTATCTTTACCAATTGATCTAGTATGCTCAGACACTGAAAGGAGCCAAAATGGCAGCTTGTGACTTTATGAACTTCTGATCCACAAGTTAGCTCCTTCTGAGCAGATTTTTTTTTTCCCATATTTTTGATGCAGTTGAACTGGTGATCATCTATAATAAAGTTTAGCCAAATTTGGCTATAAACAGGATATGAAAGTAAAAAAAGGTTTTACATTCCTTCAATTTTTCAGCTACATGCTAAGAACCCAATAGGGAAATTTTCGGTATTTCCCCCAAAAAAAAAAAAAAAAAAAAAAAACTGTAGAAATTTGGTGACTAGAAAACCAAAAAAACACATTAGTTTAGCCATTTTGAATTTTTAAAAAACCAAACTTGCTAAATTTGGCCAGGAGCAAAAGGCTGCTCCTGAATGTTTTCTGTTCAGATGCAAAGACCACCTACACAATAGAAAGATAAAAGGGAGCTGCAAAATGCTTTTGGCATTATGAGGAGAAAAGAAAAAGTCAGCACAAATTGTCCACTATTTTTTTTACTGCAACAAATAGTCTGACAGTTCAGTCATGGGTTGTCTTGAATGTTAGGATGCTGTGATCTTAGTCAGACTTTTGTGATTTTATTATTATTATTATTATTATTATTCAACACCACAATCCCCACCAATTTTTATTTTCTTAAATAGCCAAAAATAATTTTTTTTGGGGAAAAATCGCCATATTTTTGCACATTGTTCAAGTAAGTAGCCAGGATATAAAAGGACTTTAATAGATTTTTACTTTCGTAGCTGGTCTATAGCCATATGTGGCTAAATCTCATAGTGGATGATCACCATTGTGGCAACATCACGATTTTTTATATTTTAAATGCTGCTCCCCACTCCCCACCAGAGTGTATTTTAATTTTGGGGCAAATTTTGCACCAATGATTTTCTTTTTGAATTTCTTTTCTTTTTAGTGCAAATTGTAAAATTTGTAATATTGAAATTGCAAACTGGGATTTTTCCCCTTTCTTGAGACTTGAAACTGAAAATTTCTGGAAACTCGAATTTTCAGATAGCACAATTCACACTTGATTGATGACAAAAAGGGCCCATTTCAAAATTGCCAGTACCAGAAACCAGAGTTTATCATGCATCTTTGTAAATACAAAGAACAAATTGTTTCCCTTTTCACACACCGTCCATCTTGCATGATACAATGGTGGGTCGTGCTTCAATCAGGCCTTGTTGCCTGTAAGATACACCACGCATAAGATCCACATTTTAAAAGTAATTTTTACATCTGACTGAAAAGAAAAAGGAATTTTTTTAAAAAATATTAATATTAATTAATTTTAAAATATTTTTTTCACATGCAACTATAAATAAAATGAATTTGAACAGCCATAAAGTAATTTAGTCATGATACACACAAAGAGTCAATTTTATTTGTGACAAGATCATATTGCTCCTCTCCTATTATTTCAGAAAAATGTAAAATTTGATATTCCATTGCCTACAACTGCTTGCTCAAGATTGTAGAGGCTCTTTCTCGGTCTTCAAAATTTGATTTTGAGCTTCCCTTGATTGCAACTAAATTTCTTCAAGTTGTGCCATGTCGATGCCTTTTGCTAACTTTGAGATATTAAGGAAACCAATGTGTCTATCAAATAGTATATTGATGGATATGCATCTTACAATAGTTGCAATCACACAAATAGCTTGAATAGACAATCACTCTTCACCACTTTGAGAGAATTATATTGTCTCTTCATAGTTTATGTTGAAGCTTTTTGTGAGTAACTTGTCACTATTAATTGAGTATTATATTTGTTAGGGGCACACTTGAATACATAGCCATATTTTATAGGTTTATAAACATATATTTAATATTTCAAGAAAAAAATTGTTAAAAGTTTTTTACAACTTCTAGAAAACATTAAAAAAACAATGTATGCAATTAACATAAAAGACTTAAGAGTCTTAAGGTTCACACTTAAAAAAACAATTTGTGACTTCTTGACATGATTTTAAGATACATGGGGCGCCTAGGCTTCATAATTATTTTTTGCAAAAGTTATAGATCTCATTATATTATTGTGAGAATATAAGAAAGTTGTAGTGCACCTTTTTACAATGTACTAATATATGAAAATCTTTTGAAGCATGTTCTTTTGATTATTGTCAACACACATTGAAAACTTGAACTTCTTACTTTGCTTTCTAACTATTTTTTAAAAATAATCTAGGACTCTTGAAATTCAATTCTTTTGTTGCATTTATCATAATTCAGGTCATTGATAATATCGTTTAATTTAGTTATCTAACTTATATTTCAAGAGTTTGTAAACTCATTTAAAACAAAAAAGTGTTATCCCTTTCAAGCTGAAATTCCCATGTTTCATTCTTGAGTAGTGAGGCACATTCTTCATCTACATGGCTACTTTCCATGATAAAACATTAAAAGATTAAGTAACTTCTCAAAGAAAGTTTAAGGCTTCATGAATTGATGAATCCTATTTACTTAAAACTCCTAAAATGTTCTAGAATTTTCATTTATAATGAAACTCTAACTCTATAAAAATGGGCAAAAAAGTGATTCAAAACTCCAAACACATTCAAGTAAGTTAGAAGTTTTTCAATTGCAGGATATATCATATTGAAAGTTGACCCTATTTCATGGCTTAATTGTTATTAAATCAAAAAAAATTTAAGATCCAACTCATTATGCAAGTACATAATTACATAATTGTAATTGAAGACATTACATTGGAATTTTTAAATAAATTTCTTTTGCAACCAAAAACATGAAAATTTATTTGTAATTATGAAATCCAATCTACATGTTAAATTAATTTATTTTAAAAGTAATTTAAAAATTTGATTCTAGAATTTGTATTTGAATTTATGGCCCAAATATTAAATTATTAAAAATGTACTTCCATTTGAAATTTAAAAATATAGTCATGAAATAAATCTTAGAATGGGTTTAATTATGGCATGTGAAATTACATGATGAATTTTACATTTTCATAATTAAAGGAATTATATTTGAATTTTTTATATGCAAATCTAAAATCAATGTAAGAGCATGCCTAGCAACACCTTCTATTTTATATTTAATACATCCCCGTCCCATTCATAATTATGAAAAATTGGACTATATAAACTAAGATACTATTTAAATCCCAACATCTAGGTCAATCATTATGGTATAAAATTTAAACATATATTTGAAACATGCTTGTAAAATACATTTCAAAAATTCAACATTAATTTAATTTACCATTTTAGAACATGAAAAATTAATCATTGGTTACATTGTAGGTAGGTGGTTTCCCTATGTTTTCATGAACACCAACTTTGCGTCCATTGTGTCAACTTATGGTTTAGCTAGGAAAGGGTTGACATAAATTGATGAAAACATCATAATATTTAGTTTTGTCATGTATGTTTCGTTTTGGTAAGAAATGATTTTTTTTAGTAATTGGATCTAGATGTCAAGATTATATTTCATTAAATAAGTAATAATTTTTTGGGTAAAGTACCCCAAACTAAGGGGTACTGGTCATTATTTTTTCCAAAATTAAGGACAAAAAAAAAAGCCAAAAAAAAACTTAATACATGTAAAAGAAAAAGGAGGACCAAATTGGTTTTGTCACATGAATTTCATCCCTAGTTTTAATTATGCCTTACTTGTGTCATCAGTGCTACTCATATTCTTCATTAAATCAAGTTTCATCAAAATAAAATCTTTAAATCTTCTTAATTGATATCTAGTTTCAATAATTGGTGCCTAATTTTACTCATTTTAAAATCACATTCAAATTAGGTGTGAGATAGTGATTCAAGGTCAAATTAGGGACGAAAGACAAGGTGCTTTAAAAGATAATTCTATTATAATTTTTTTTATATTAATGCATTTTAGCCAATTGCCTATACAAAAACTTGAACTCCTACTTGTAAGCTTGAAAACATTTCAAACTTTTTTTTATAATTTTCCCAATATGAAGTTAATAGTTAGGGTTTTGCATAGGAGGTTGCCAAAAGCCCACACATGCCACCATTGCATGGTTCTTTAAATCCAAATTGGATATGTTAGATTGTTTCACTTTGGGGTCTAGGGTTTGCCTCTTTGGCCAATCTCCATTGTTGCTTTTATTGGATCCTCAATATCAACTTAGAAGGAGGTTGCCATTGATTTTGTTAATCTATATGCCCCTTTCACTACCTTTCTTAATGTATTTTGGCAAACCATTGCCATGATGTTTTGCTGCTTGTGTTCATGATGTTTGAAAAGGGAGTTACTGTGAATAATGAGCTACAAAAAATGTCATTTTAGATACATTATTTTGGCCTTTTAGGTTCCTTAATTTCTCAAGTTTTAAATCCTTGTAAATTGTTGCACAATCAAAATGTGACTAAGTTTTATAATTGAACATTGATTACTATTGAACATTGAAACATTGTGTAACTTACAAATTGCAACAACATTCAAGGTTTAATTGTTTTGATACTAGTGGGAGTCCCACCTTTAAATAATCACAACTTGACTTAAGGAATCAAAATAAATTTGTCTTGGAAAAATGAAGTTTGATTATGATATTTCAAGTTGAAGTCTTGATCTTAATGTTGATCTAGACCTTGGTACTTACAACATTTCTAGATTAGGGTTTGTTGTATATAAAACTTGCAATCCTTTGGATTCTAAAGGCTCATTGAAGATTATTGCTGTGGTTGGAAACACATCTTATAGGATTGTGCAACCAACTTGAATGATGGCATGAAACATTTGGCTTTTTAAATTATTGGATAATTTCACATGGTTCATTTTGTTGATCCTTTGATTGGCATTTAACATTTTTTAGTTACTCATGAGGGCTTTAAGACAACTGTTTTAGCTATGAAGGCACAATACACAATTACATGTGATTTGTTGGTTATTGAATTGGAGTAAAGGTTTTTAAACCATGAGCTAATGAGTGCTTTTGGACCATTTACCCATAATATTGGTTATAATTAAATTGTGAATTCACTTTTGTAACTCATTTAAACTTGATCAAATGACATTATTGTACACCAAAGAAGCTTGGCACATCTAATTCATAGGTTTTTGAACCACTTTTAGGGGATACTTTAGATTTTTACACATCACTTTTCAAGTTGAGCATGAAAACTCAACCTCTTAAGGCAATGGAAGAGCTTAGAGATGAAAATCCAATCATTAATTGTGTCATCAATTCGTCACAAACAATTTGTTATTCGTTCATCTTCTTGAGTTCATGAAGCTTGTTCAATTGTCATTGTCCAAGTAATTAATAGTGTTGAAGATGAAAAAACCTTTTCCACATCAACCTTCATGAAGTTCAAGCTTTGAAAATGGTTGGTAGAGTATCTAAACATTGATATCCACATGTTTACTCAAGATTTTTTTTTTGTTAATGTCACTTTTTAGTTTGCAAATTGCTATTGCATATCGGAATGATAGTGACAAGGTCAAAATTATACTGAATGCATACTTGTTGAAAGTTGTAGTTACAGTTTGCTTTTTGTTTATTGTAGTTGTTTCTTATGTTTTGACTTGTGCAAGTTGGTTTATGTGCTTTATAATTTTGTTGTGATGTATTTAGGTTTTTTTGTTGAATTTTAAACATGGTTGGCGATGTTTTTACAAGTGACAACTTTTTCTCATAGTATTTACTATCACATGTATATCAGGTTTGCATTTTGATATATGTTTTTAGTAACTAGTACTTTATATACTATTTCTACGATACCAACTTATTGGTTGCTATTGCTACCTTGTGTTCCAATGGGCAAGGTCCTTGTGACTAGGGTTCAAACCCTTTGTGGGGTGGTTAAAATTAATAGTTACATTCAAATTTTTCCTATTTGCAAATGTTGCATGTTGCCTAATTGCGTAACCAATTTGCATGTTGGAAACGTAAACCTTAAACAAATGTATAAGCTTGGAGCCTACTTTTTTCCACTAAAATGTGCACAAATAATAGTCACAAGTCGCCTTTGCCAATTCAAAATTCTTTCGCCAAATTTTTATGTTTTCCATTTCAGCATAACCACATACATCACATTGATTTTTTCGGCAAATAACCATTTGGGCTTTGCCTACACACCTACCCTTGGCACTTTATGCTACAAATTAAAAATATAAAAAGAAACCCTGTTACTATATCCTAATACAAAAGACATTTGTTACTTGTAGTCTGAATTATCAGCAAGGCAAAAATTTAAAATCCTCTCCCCACCCACGCCCCCAAAGCTCCCATGAATTCATGCAAAATCAGAGTGTGTACCATTATTGGGTGAATATCCAAAAAATCAGGATATCCACCCTGAATATCTGGTCGAATATCAAAAATAATATCCAACGGATATCACTAGGGTGATATTTGGGTCAGTATCCGAGGTGACGGATATCACCCATCGTGATATCCAGCAACTTGCTATTTTAAAACTATGTTGGATATCTCATATCAAAGATGTTGATATCCGGCCTGGATATTAGATCTAGGGCTGGATACCAGGGTTAGTTGTTTCTACGTAGGTTAGGTTAGTAATTAAGTTAGGTTTGTAACACTAGTTTTTTTTTTTTTTTTTTTTTTTCTTTTTTTTTTTGTTTTTTCGGTGACAAGATTCCTTATTTATTTTTAAACTTTTTTGGGGACATTTTTCCAGGGGTCTCTTTCAAAGTTTTTTTTGGTAGTAATTTTTTTAATGGTTATTC
>Ga0116231_10001426_pt1 | contig 48730 bp, 39 predicted proteins | sample S1TSphgellanicum_2_FD_89695 | JGI IMG/M metagenome (GOLD analysis project Ga0116231, IMG submission 89695) | Host-associated microbial communities from peat moss isolated from Minnesota, USA - S1T2_Fd - Sphagnum magellanicum MG | ecosystem: Host-associated > Plants > Peat moss > Unclassified...
CCGCCACGTTTCCCGACCTCGACCTGAAGATCGACTACAAGACGCCCCTGCCGAATAAGGCCAAGCTGTCGCTTGGCTATGAGGGCAGGTTCGACTGGCAGACCGAAGACAACGCCGGCGTGGCTGGCGTATCCCCGGCCCTGGCCGTGCTCGACTCCGCTTTCACTCAAAGCTTTACCTTCGATCAGCAAGTTGAAGCGATCTACGCCACCTATGAGCAGACCTTCGGTAAGCTTACGGTTCAGCCCGGCCTTCGGCTCGAGGACACAACGCTCCATACCGATCTCGTCTCATCATCCGATAAGGTAGACCAGAGCTATTTCGAAGCCTATCCCAGTCTGCACCTGAATTACGACTTGGACGACACGTCCCAATTTCACGCGAGTTACGGGCGCCGCGTCCATCGGCCGGATGAGCTCCAACTCGACCCGTTTCGCACCGAAAGCAGCGAGACACTCTACACCGCCGGCAATCCTGACCCGCGACCGGAGCTCACCCAGACATACGAGCTCGGCTACGAATTCCGCAAGAAAACCACCGACCTTCAGGCCAATCTGTTCTATCGCGACAAGTCCGATGTGCTGACGACCGTCACCCAAGACATCGGCGGCGATGTGCTGCTTCAGACGTCTGAGAACATCGGCCATGCCCACGACGAGGGCCTGGAGGTCGTGGCCAACCACGACCTCACCAAGACCCTCAGCCTGAACGCCTCGACCGACCTGATGCGCTCCGACGTCAATGCATCCAACCTTGGCGCCCTCACGACCCGATCGGCCTTTATCGCCTCGGGCAAGGCGACGCTGAACTGGCAGGTGACCAAGCGCGACGACGTCCAGCTCAGCGGCCAGGAGACAGGCAAGCAACTCACTGCCCAAGGATATATAGGCGGCGTTCTGTTATCCGACCTGGGCTGGCGTCACCGATTCGATGGCGGGCTGTCGGCGGTCCTGACCGCGCAGGACCCCTTTGGCCTCACCCGGCGAACCATCGTGGTCGACACGCCGACTCTGATCGATGTCCAAGAGCGCAAATTCCGCGACACCGCCGTGTTCCTTGGCCTGACCTATGCGTTCGGCGGAACGTCCAAACAGGCCGCCAACAATTTTGACTTCGGCGCGAAGGCTCCAGGCGATCGGTGATCGGCGACAGTCGTCGACATCACATTGCGCACGGCCGGGGACGGCGGTACTGTCAGGCTATGTTTGCGCACCAACCCTCCCCGGTCGAGCTTGAGGCTGCTGCTGACGAGGCGGCGGACGATGAGGCCCTGGCCGAATATGAGGCCAAGGGTGGCGTCAGCCATGAAGCTATCCGAGCTTGGATTTTGTCGTGGGGAACACCTGACGAGCTGCCGCGTCCGCAGATCGGGGACTAGCGAAAATCTCATCGTGACGCGGGATTGGGTGTCCGATCCAAACACTCGGACCTCTCGCTATGCCGCTGCCTCTTTCCGTCGAATGGTCGCCTCGCGCGACCCGAGACCTTGACGAGATCCATGACTACATCGCCGCCGATCGGCCGAAGACGGCGGCAGAGATCAAGCAAAGTCTGGTGGCTGCGGGGGACAGCTTGAGCCTCTTTCCAAACCGAGGTCGCGAAGCGGGCCGGTCGCGGGAACTGGTAGCCGTCTATCCATTCATCATGCGTTACCGGGTCACAGGCGTCCGGGTGGTCGTCCTTCGCATCAAGCACGGGGAGAGGCAGCCATGACAGCCCATCCCTCCGCCGCCCGCCTCGACTTCGCCGTGCAGGACCTGCCCCGCGCCTACCCGGGCCCCGGCGGCGCGGTCGCCGTGCTGCGGGAGGGCGAGGTGCTGGTGCGGCACGCCTGGGGCTTCGCCAATGCCGAGCGCCGCATTCCCTTCACGCCGCGCACCCTGTTTCGGATGTGCTCGATCACCAAACAGTTCACCTGCGCTCTGGTGCTGGACGCCTTTCCCGATCCGACTGTGCTGGACGCGGACGTCCGTGCGCGCCTTCCGAGGTTGGAGCAACCGGCGCCCGGCGCACGACACCTGGCCCACAACCAGTCGGGCTTACGCGATTACTGGGCGCTCGCCATGCTGCACGGCGCGCCGGCCGAGAGCGCGTTCGGGGAGATCGAGGCCGCCAAGACCATCGAAGCCGCCAAGACGCTGCAGTTCGCGCCGGGAACCCGATATTCCCACTGCAACCAGAATTTCCGTATTCTCTCGGATATCCTTGAGGCCCGAACCGGCGACGCCTTCGCCGACCTCCTGCGCCGCCGCATCTTCGACCGCGTCGGGATGGAGCAAGCCTTTCTGGCCGCAGACACCCGCGCCATGCCGGACGGAACGGAGGGTTACGAGGGCGCGCCCGCCACCGGTTTTCGGCCGGCCGAAAACCGCATCTTGTGGACCGGCGATGCAGGGCTGGGCGCCTCGCTGGACGATATGATCGCCTGGGAGCGCCAAATCGACGCCACGCGCGACGACCCAGCATCGCTTTATGGCCGCATCGCCGCCCCGGTCAGCTTCGCCGATGGCAGGCGCGCGACGTACGGCTTCGGCCTGAACCGTCGCCCAGAGTTTGGCCGCTCAATGAGCGGGCACGGCGGCGCGTTGCGCGGCTGGCGCAGCCATCGTCTCTATGTACCGCAAGAACGCTTATCGGTGGTGGTGATGTTCAACCACCTGTCGGACGCCCACGCCGCCGCCTTGAGGCTGCTCGCCGCCGCCCTGGACGAGCCTGCGCCGATACCGATGTCCCAGCCCGATCCGGACTGGTTCGGCGCCTATCTCGATCCCGAAACAGGCCTCAGCGTCCGGATCGACCGGGCGTCGCCCTCACAGGTGCGGCTACGCTTTGGCCATTCGGCGGAGCGGCTGGAGCTGCAAGCCGACGGCTCGGCGACGAGCGGGGCCATGCGGCTGCATCGCGCTCCGGACGGGGTTTGGATGGATCGTCCCCAGGACAATCAGCGCACTTGCCTGACGCCGCTTGAGGCGGGCGCCCCCGCGACCGGCCTGGAGGCCGCCGGCCTCTATCATTGCGACGAGCTGGATGCGGCGCTTACCGTCGTCGACGCCGGCGGCGCCCTCTATGGCGGGTTCTCCGGCTTTCTGGGTCCGGGGCGGATGGAGTTGCTCGAGTCCGCAGGTCGAGATGTCTGGGCGCTCCCCTGCCCCCGGGCGCTCGACCACACGCCGCCGGGCGATTGGACGCTCGCTTTTCACCGTGACGCGTCAGGGCGGGTCGAGGGCGTGCAGGTGGGGTGCTGGTTGGCGCGAGGGCTGCACTACCGGCGGATGTGACTCTCGCCAGCGCGGCTTTAGCCGGGCGGCACGGGCGCGGCGGTCTTAGATGCAGCCGTCGGGGGCGACGAAGCCGGCGTGGGCGCGGGCGCTACGGCCGCTGGCGCAGCGACCGGCGCTGGCGCACGATGGGCCTCGCCGGCGCGCGACGAACGCTCTTCGCCCGAAAACTCGATCACATTGATGACCGACGGGTCGTCGTGCAGCTTCACATAAAGTCGGCCGGCCGACGGACGGGGCACCGCAAGCATATAGCCGGCGAAGCCTTCGGGCACCTGGACCGCACGATCGAAGTCCGCGCGCCGGGACACGGCATCGATCAGGAACAGGCCGGAGCCGCTCAGCTCGCACATCGGCTCCGAGGACGACGGACATCTTAGGCCCTTCAACGCGGGTAAGCGCACCAGCGTCGCCAGCGGCTGCCAGTCGCCCGGTACGCCGTCTTCGACGATGCGGTAGCGAAGGGGACCATAGCCCGACGTCCCGAGCGCCTTGGCCGGATCGAAGGTGGCGACGGCGATCTGAGTGTCTTCGAACATCAGACCGTTCGCCGATGTCAGGGTCGTCGAGGCGTCGCCGTCCGAAGTCGCGACCTGCACCTGCTCATGGCCAGAAAACTTGGGCGGCGACTGGGCGCGCAGCGAGAAAGTGAGTTCGGCGTTCTGCGGCGCCTCGTCCTTGTCCGTGAGGCGGATGGGATGGGGCGTATCCGGGGCAGGCGGCTGCACGCTCTTGTCGACCAGGGCGACCTGGGGTCTCGGCGGGCCTATTCTGACCTTCAGCGTGACCGTGCGGCCGTCCTTGAAGGCGACCTTGGCGGTCTTGGTCTGGCCCGGCTTGAACTTGGCGGCGTCGTCGGGCGACGCAGACAGGGTCAGTTCGTCGGACCCGCCCGCGCTGACGAGCGCGCCCGGCGTAAAGGCCACGCCGCCCAGGCTCAAGCTCGCCACCTCGTCGAGGCGGTTGCCCTTCAAGAGGCCGGTCGCATCGCCGGCATGGACCTCGAAATCGTCGAGCCGGCCGACTTGGGCGAAGGCCTTCATCGGCACGGCGTCAATATCCTTGGCGCCGTATTGCTTGACCAGCAGGGTCACGTCGCCGGGCTCGACCGTCTTGAGCGGCAAGGTCACCGAGAGTTCGCGGGGTTCCGCGCGCTTCCACTCCGCGGGCAGAATATCGCCGGAGGGCGCCTTCAAGGTCACGGCTTCGACGCACGCCGCGCCGTCGCCTTGGAGGCGCACCACGTCGTCGCGCCCCACGACGAGCGCCTGCTGATCGTCGGCCACCAGCGTCCAGCCGCCCGGCGTGGTCGACTCTAGCCGAAACTCCGGCCCGTCAAAGGGAGTGAAGCCCCAATAGCCGTGCAGCACGCCTTTGGGCGTCGGCCCAAGGCTCGCCAGGTCCAAGCCCGTCGTATCGACGACCAGCCCGCCCTTTTCCGCGTCGGCCTTGACGGGGGCGTCCAGAGTTAGGCCGGACTTGCCCTCCAGATGCAGCACCATGTGGCGGGCGTAGCCGGTGGAAAAGACGAGCGGCGCGCCGTCTATCGGCAGGACCAGGTCCGGCCGCTGGGCGCAGAAGACCTCCTTTGGATCGACCGGCTGCAACGGCGGCGGCCGCGGCGTCTCGACCGCCGGCAGGGCCACCACGATCACAGATAGAGGATTATGGAACGAGGGCGGGCTGTTCAGCAGCAGATTTAGGCGGTCGCCATCGGCCGTCGCCAGCGCTGGGATGTATTGATACTGCGCGGTGTGGAAGGAATCCATCAGGCGCGCGATGTCGATCACCGCCCCGACATAGGGGCTGTAGTAGCCGTAACCGGCTTGAGGCGCGCCGCTGAGCTGCTGTACGAGATCGACCGACGCCCCCGAGGTCAGCGCCTGGACCATCGATTCGCTGTGGCCGTCGTTCAAGATCAGGGCGTCCTGGCCCTGCATCAGGCACGGGGCCTGGAGGTCCGGACTCTTCAGGAAGCAGTTGGGGTCGAGCTTGATCTTGAGGCTGCGCGCGAGAAGGGTGGAGACAGACTTCAAACGATCGGGATCGGCGTCGCCGTTGCGGCGGATGGCGGCCAGAAAGGCGTCCAGACGCGACCGATCGAGATAGGCCTGGTTCAGGTCTTGGGACGCGCGCACGAAGGCGCCGGGGCGCCCCGACACCGCGCCGACCAGGGTCTTGAAGTCCCCGCCGGTCTCGGGCGCCAGGAACACCAGCATCTGCTGCGCCTCGGGCGGCACCGTGATTTTCAGCCCGTCGCGGCCCTTATGCCGCCAGGTTTCGTCGCGATAGAACCAGTCGGCGGGCGGCGGGTTGGTCGCGCCGCGCAGCATTGCGGCCACGAGCAGATAGTGCACCGCCTCGCCAGGCGGCAGATCGAGCTTGATCGCCACCTGGTCGCCCGGCGACAGATTGGGCGTCTGCGAGATCGGCAAGGTCTGGCCAGCATGGGTCACTGTGATCTGCAGCTTGTGTCCGACCAGATCGAACGGCGCGGGGTCGGCCGCCCAGGCGAAGGAGGCCGTCAGGGCGGCCCAGAGAGCCACGAAGATGCTGAGATAAGACCGCATGACGAATTACCGTTCGAACCTAGAGCTAAACCAGCCGACACGGAGATCGACGTCGCCGACAGTCGCGCTCTAAACTCTCAGAACTCCCCTTGGTGACAACGCCCATACCCGCCGCCGAGCGTCCAGCCGCCTGTTCGACTACGTAGCCATTATGGCAATAACATGCTTAGATTGAAACGGGAGCCGTGAAGGGTGCGGCGGCCAGACAGCGTTTCGCCCCGTCCTCACCGTTCCGCGCGGTAGCGCGGAAACCGCCGGCGCACCCGCTGAAACAGGACCGGCCGCCCACAATGTCACGCCCTCACATTATACCTTGACAGCCGTTTCCAAGTGTCCGGAAACGAACAGTCGTAAGATCGGGGCGGACACTTGCTCAACTTAGCGCCCAATTACCGTTTATTTACAGTAATTTAGCCATAGCCCCCACCTACGATATACTGTTCGCGCTCATCCCCTCCTCGGAGCGCGCCCATGCTCGGCCACTACCTCCTGACCCTCTACCGCTCGCTCAGCCGCCACCGGCTATATGCGGCGATCAATGTGCTGGGTCTGGCGGTCGGGATCGCGGTGTTTCTGGTGCTGTTCCTGGACGTGCGGTTCGAGACGAGTTTCGAGCGGTGGATACCGAACGCGAGCCAGATCTATACGATACGGACGACGGGTCAGGGTCCGCTCGCAGGCCTCGGCGCGTTCAATCGCACCATGGGTGGCCTGCTGGACGAACTGCGGGCCGATTATCCCCAACTCATAGGCACACGCATTTGGGACGACGGCGGCACGGTTCGACAGGGCGATAAGATCACGGGCGAACAGATCGAAAAGGTCGATCCGACGTTCTTTCAGGTATTCGATTTACCCCTCGTCGCAGGCGACAAGGCTGCCCTACTCACCAGGCCGGACGACCTGGTCCTCTCCCAGAGCAAAGCGAAACAGTATTTTGGCGATATCGATCCTATCGGCCGGAAGATCGCCGTGGTCTACGACGGGGAGTTTCATCTGCTTCGCGTCGTGGGCGTTGTGAAGGACCCGCCCAAGTCCACCGATTTTTCGTTCGATCTAATTATACCGCTAAGGGTTCCGACGCCTGCGCAGGACCCGGCTTGGCGTGGCTGGGGCGATGTAGAGCTCAGCACCTATCTGCGCATTAAGACGCCCGATCAGGCGCGCGCCCTGGACGCGAACTTCGACCGGTTCGTCGACGTGCACGCCGCGCACGATATCGGACCCAATGCGCACAAGGTGTGGCGCGAACGCACCCTGCCGCTCCTCGGGGAACACCTTGTCGAGCGCGCGGACGCCACGGTTGTCGCAGCGCTTGGTGGAGTCGGTCTGCTGACCCTGCTGCTGGCCGCTGTCAATTATGTGAACCTCGCCACCGCGCGCGCAGGTCTGCGCGCTCGCGAGGTGGCCGTGCGCAAGGTCATGGGCGCGACTGTTCCGGCGCTAATAGGTCAGTTCATGGCCGAAGCGCTGGCGACAGCCGCGCTCGGCGCTTTGTTCGGCCTGGCGCTCTGCGAACTCGCTCTGCCGCTCGTCAACGCCGCCGGCGGATTATCGTTGAAGCTCGACTATCTAGGCGACCCCAGCTTGCCTGAGGCGGTTCTGCTCGTGGTGGTACTGGTGGGCCTCGGCGCTGGCCTCTATCCGGCCATGATTCTCGCTCGTTACCAGCCGGCCGCGGTGCTGGCCTCGGCAAAGACGCCCGGCGGCGGTCGTATCGGCGGCCGGGTGAGAGAGGGGTTGGTGGTGTTTCAGTTCTCTGTGGCCATCGCCTTCACCATTGCGACAGCTGTGATCGTCAGCCAGACCAGCTATCTCCGCCATGCCGACATAGGCTTTAACCGCGCCGGCCTCATCGTTATCGACTCGTTCGACGACAGCGAAGTGAGCCCAGCAGAGCGGGCCAACCTTCTCGATGTCTGGCGTACCAGGCCAGGCGTTATCAGCGTGACAAGCGCAGACATCGCTCCTGGCGTCGATGAAAGCACCAGCAACGGCAACTTCAAACGACCCGGACAGCCGGGAGATGGCCCGACGCTCGGCGTGGTGAAAGCAGGCCCGGACTTCTTCCAGACATATAACGCCCACCTGTTGGCCGGCCGCCTGCCAGATCGCGCCCATAGCGCCGACTATCCTGAACTTTTACCGAGCGGTCGCGACGCGAACAAGGCGCTGGCGGCTCATCAACCGGCGCCGAATGTGGTGCTAAATGCAAGCGCCGTCCGCACGCTGGGCTTCGCCAGCCCGGTGGACGCCGTCGGCAAGACCGTGAGCGTTGGGGTCGATAACGGCGCCTTCACCCCCCTAACCGTGATCGGCGTGGTGGCCGACATCCGGTTCCGGTCGCCTCGAAGCCGCGTGCCCCCGACGCTCTACTTCGGCAAATCGGGCAATGTGCGGGCGGGGACGGCAACCGTCCGCTATAGCGGCGCCGACCCCCATGCCGTGATAAATGAGCTCGCTGCAGACTGGCGCCGGATCGCGCCGACGGACCCGTTCCGCGCCGAACCTATCGACCAAAACCTCGATCATTATTACGCCAAGGACGACCACCAGGGCCACCTCTTCACCATCGGCGCCGTCCTGGCCGTGCTGATCGGCTGCGTCGGTCTGTATGGCCTCGCCTCGTTCAACACGGCCCGCCGGGTGAAAGAGATCGGCATCCGCAAGACGCTGGGCGCCTCCACGGCCGATATCCTGAAGCTCCTGGTCGGCCAGTTCCTGCGGCCCGTCGTGATCGCCAACCTGTTCGCATGGCCGCTCGCCTGGTGGGCGATGAACGGATACCTCTCGGGCTTCGACCAGCGGATCAGCTTGAGCCCCGCCTACTTCGTCGCCGCAACGGCCCTCACGCTCCTGATCGCGGTGGCGACGGTCGCGGGGCAAGCCTATGCGGTGGCGCGGGCGGAGCCGGCGAAGGCGCTACGGCATGAGTAATATTCACGGCCTCATTTTTTATTCCGCTCATCCCGGCGAAGGCCGGGACCCAGATCGCAGGTCTCACCGTATTGAAAGATTGTTCGTCAAATACAAAGGGTAGCGCTCTATAATCTGTGTCCCGGCATTCGCCCGGATGAGCGGGGGTTTATAGGTTAAAACTTATCATTTATTGCTCATGAAACTACAACCCGCTCGCCACCGCCAGAAACGCATCCCCCGCCTTACTGCGGTAGCGCTCCTTATGGCGGAGCAGGTGGTAGGCGCGGGCCGGGAGGTCGAAGGGGACGTGGCGTAGCGCGCCCGAGCGCAGGAAAGGCGCGGCGACGCTGGCCGACACTGCGGTGGCGCACGCGCCGGCGGCGACCGCGCTGACCAGCGCCTCGTTAGCGGGCAAGGTCAGGACGACGTTGAGCGTACCGGTGTCTACCCCGGCCTTCGCGAGCGCCGCTTCGAACGCCGAGCGCGTGCCCGAGCCGCGTTCGCGCAAGACCCACGGCGTCTCGCGCAACTGCGCCGCCGTCACCTCGGTCCGACCGGCCCAGGGATGGCCGCAGCCCACAACCACGACCAGATGATCTGAATCCAGCACCTGGCGCGAGAGCACCGGATCGTCGACCTCGCCCTCGACGAGACCCAGTTCGGCCGAACCGTCTGCGACCGCCTTGGCCACCTCGGCCGTGTTGCCGATGGCGATGTCGATCTGGATGCCCGGATAGGCGGCGCTGAAGGCGACGAGGCGGCTGGGGAGCCAATAGCTGGCGATGGTCTGGCTGGCGTGGATCGAGAGGCGCCCGCGCTTCAATCCGCTGAGGTCGGCGAGCGCGCCCTCGGCCGCGGCGACCCGCGCCAGCACCGCCTTGGCCTCTTGGAGAAAGAGGGCGCCGGTGGGATTGAGCACGATGTTGCGGCCCACCCGGTCGAACAGCAGCACGTCGTGCCGGGTCTCAAGCGCGGAGATCGCCGCACTCACCGCCGACTGGGTGAGGCTAAGGTCCGAGGCGGCCTGGGTGACGTGCTGGCGCTCGGCGACCGCGATAAAAATCCGAAGCTGCTCAAGCGTCATACCTTACGATAGGCGCAGCATATGAATGAGTCCAAGGCTGATCAGGCCCAAGACCAGCAGCGATAGGCAGACGGCCGCCGTCACCGGGCCGCCGGCCTTGGCGACCACCCGGATATCGACGCCGAGCCCGAGCGCCGCCATGGAGACGACGGTCAAGAGGCTGGCGATCGAGGCGGTGGGCGCCAGCAGCATCGCCGGGATGAGGTTCAGGGACCGCATCGCTGCCAGGGCGAGAAAGCCCAGGATGAACCAGGGCACGAGCTCCCCCAGCGCCAACTTGTGAGGGTGGGCCTGAGCGGGCCGGTCGCCGGCTGAGATGTCCGGCGCCACAACATCGGTCTCTTCGCGCCAGCGCCGCGCGATAATGGAGAGGGCTAGGCAGACAGGCCCGAGCATCAGCACCCGGCATAGCTTCACCAAGGTCCCGACCTGCAGCGCGACAGCGCCCAGCGGGGCGGTCGCCGCCAGCACTTGCGGCACCGCATAGACGGTCAACCCGGCCAGGACCCCATACCGTAGGCCGCTCATGTGCAAGGCGACGGCGAGCAGAGGAAGGCCCAGCACAGCGGCGACGCCCAGGACGGCGGTGAAGGCGATGGCCGTGGCGACGTCGTCGCTGTCCGCCCCGATCACTGGCGCGACCGCGGCTATGGCGGAGTTGCCGCAGATGGAGTTGCCGCACGCGACCAGGGTCGCCATGCGAGAGGGCAGGCCTAAGGCGCGGCCAAGGCTGTAGCTAACGCAGATCGCCACCGTCACCACCGCGACGATCCCCACCAAGAGCGCCGGCCCCGCCGCCATGAGCGTCGCCGCGCTCAACGACGCGCCCAGCATGACGACGGCGATCTCCAGCACGGTCTTGGCGCAGACGTTGATCCCATTGCGCCAGAGCGCGCCGGGCGTCCAAACGGTTCTAACGGCGGTTCCGATCAGGATGGCCAGCACCAGGCTTTCCAGCCAGGCGCGCCCGAAAAGCCGATGCTCGACCGCCTCAGCGACCTTGGCGGCGATTGTGACCAGCACGCACAAACCCATACCCGGCAAGAGGCGCCCTAAGCGCATCGCACCGCCGCGCGCCGATCCAATCGAGGCCGACGTCGGCCGATCGGCCAAGGGCCGGGTTGCGGGAATGGAAGCCATGGGACGTCCGCCTTTGAGTGCAGCGAGCGTCGCCCAGGCGACGAGCGAATTCCAACTCAAGGTTCAGTTGAAATCGTTCGGTTGGCGCGATCGATATCGGCGCCATCCACACGGGCTAAAATTCCGCCAGCGCGGCCGGAGTTTTTCTGCGGCGCGCTTTAGAAATTTGGGCGCTCAACTCAATCTAGTTTCATATAAGTTCCATATGAGCGCAATTTATGGCTAGTCAGTTCGCCGATGTATTTTGCGCGCCAACCATTAAGTCTTGAAAGTCAATTTTGAGATGGGTTGGCGAAGGTAGAAACGAACAGATACTATAATTTTCCTCCGCAGCGCACTGCGCCGCCATCCGAAAACCCCCATAGACCTTCAAAGATCTATCACCGCCACAACACCGCCGCGCGTCGATCGTTCGATTGCGGCGATCATAATGAGATGAAAGATGAATTGGACGATATCTGAACCGAGCAAGAAAGATCGCAATGCAATAACCGGACACGGAGCTTCAATATCGGCGACAGGCGCCGAATTCGCTAAAACAAGAAACGCTCACAAGAAGCGCCTCACGCAACAATTGCGGGGGATAAACGGGGGAAACATAATGAACGATATCAAGTCTTTGCGCGTGGTTCTATTAGCGTCGACGGCGGCGCTCGGCCTGGCCGTCGCCGCGCCGGCCCTCGCTCAGTCCCAATCCCAGCCTCAGTCTCAGCCCCAAACGCCGTCGAGCAGCGACACGGTGCGTGAAGTCACCGTCACCGCCCGCCATCGCAATGAGTCGCTGCAACAAGTCCCCATCGACGTCGCCGTCGTCAGCGGCGATGTCGCGGCCGCCAAAAACCTCAACGATCTGAGCGATATCAGCACCAGCGTACCCAGCGTCGATTTTCGCACCAGCGCGTCTAACAAGGATCGCACGATCTTCATTCGCGGCATCGGCACCATCTCGACTTCGCCAGGCGTGGAGCCTTCGGTGTCGACCGTGGTCGATGGGGTGGTCTACGCCCGCGCCGGTATGGCGACAGAGGATTTGGCCAACATCGACCACATCGAGGTGCTGAACGGTCCTCAGGGCACGCTGTTTGGCAAGAACGCCTCGGCTGGCGTGATCAACATCGTCACCAAGACCCCGACGGCGACGCCGCAGGGCTACATCTCATCCGACATTACGGGCGACGGCGAATACCGTGTGAACGCCGGCGTGTCCGGCCCCTTGATCGCCGATAAGCTGGAAGGGCTGGTGTCGCTGTTCGAAGGCCAATACCGCGGCAATGTCGAGAACCTTTGCGATCATGAGTGGGTCAACGGTTACCGCCACGATGGCGCGCACCTGAAGCTGCTCGCAACGCCCACTCCAAACCTCACCCTGACCTTCGCTGCCGACTACACCCACGAGGTGGACGACACCCCGACCGGCCTCTGGGTCTCCACCACCCGCATCGCCTATCCGACGAACGTCGCCACGCCCAATCCGGCGCTAGCGAGCCTTCTCGCATCGCAAGGCGTCACGCCCTCGGCCGATAACCGCACCGAGAACGACAACTTCGACACCTACGCCAGCGACAACAATGGCGGCGCCTCGCTGCAAGCGGACTGGGAATTTGGCGACGGCTTCCACCTCACCTCGATCACAGCCTACCGCGACTGGCGCAACGTCCAGCACCAGGACTACGACCAGCTCGCAGCCCCCACCGCCAGCTTCCCCCAGGTGGCGGATATCGGCTACCTGGACTTCAACCAAATCTCGGAAGAGCTTCGCGTCGCGTCGCCCAAGGGCCATTTCATCGACTATGTCGCGGGCGTCTACTACCTCGACGCGGTCGATCACGAGCAATATGGGCGGGCGGATAACCTGATCGTGGGCGGCGCGCCGGCCAATTACACCGGCCTGGCGCACTATGGCTCGACCGACGACAACTACGCGGTGTTCGGCGAGGCGGACCTCAATTTCACCAAGACATTCCGCGCCATCGTCGGCGCGCGCGAGGTGGTGGACGACCTCTCCTACTACGATAGCCGCGTCTCCACCGCGCCCGCCGCGGTCACGGGTATCGCGACGAATTTCGCCGCCCACGGATCGACCAACCAGGCTGGAACGTCGGGTCGCGTAGGCCTGCAATACGATTTCGCGCCCAACGTGACCTCCTATGTCACCTTTTCGCGCGGCTATATGGGTCCGGCCTACGACGTATTTTTCAACATGTCCGCCATCAACACCCCGCCGATCAAGCCCGAGACGTCTAACGATTACGAAGTCGGCCTCAAGAGCGAGCTGTTCGACCGCAGGGTCCAGGCCAACTTTTCCGCCTTCTGGACCGACTTCGACAACTATCAGGCCAACTTCAGCCAGCTGATCGCCGGCGCCATCGTCACCAACCTGATCAACGCCGGCTCGATCACGACCCGGGGCTTCGAGGCCGATATCACCGCCAAGCCGGTGCACGGTCTGACCCTGACCTTGAACGGGGTCTATGACGACGCCTACGTCGTCAACTTCCCCTGCCCCCCCAACGCCGCCAGCTCCTGCAACATCGATGGCAAGCCGCTGCCCTTTGCGCCGCGGTGGAAGACGCACCTGGAGGGCGACTACCGCCACCCGCTGACCGATGCGCTCGATCTGGACCTGGAGAGCGAATACAACTGGCAGTCCAATACCCAGTACCAGCTCAGCGAAACGCCCCAGACGATCCAACCTGCCTATGGCGTTTTGAACGGCTCGATCGGCATTCTGGGTCGTACCCAAGGCTGGTCGGCGCGCCTGTTGGTGAAGAACATCGCCAACCAGCACTATTCGTCCTACCTGGTCTCCGGAAACCTGGCCGGCATCGTCCGCTGGGTACCCCGCGACGACGACCGCTATTTCGGCGTCAACGTGCGCAAGGACTTCTGAGGTGGCGCCAAACGCCCGCACGCCCTTTGGTAAATATGCTCGGTTCAAACCCCTTCGCCCTCGACGGGGGGAAGGATTCAAACCGGCGCCGCCTAACGCTTCAGGAGCGATTCCGTGATGACCTCGCCTTCGACGAACACTTTGCCCCCCTGCGAGGTCGCCTGGTTCAGCGCCTTGTGCGACGACGACTATGAGTTTCTGGGCGTCCCCGACCCCAAGCTGCGCTCCAGCTATGAGCACTGTCGCAGCATCGCGCTGGCGGCGGACGAGCTGGGGTTCGACAACCTGCTGCTACCGTCGGGCTATGCGCTGGGGATCGACTCCATCGCCTTCGGCGCCGCCATCGCGCCATCGGTGAAGCGGATGCGGCTGCTGGCGGCGATCCGCTGCGGCGAGATGTGGCCGCCCCAACTCGCCCGTCAGTTGGCGACGTTGGACCAGATGCTGGGCGGGCGGCTGACGATCAATATTATCTCGTCGGACCTGCCGGGCGAAACCATGCCCAGCGCGCCGCGCTACGCCCGCACGGTGGAGGTGATGCAGATCCTGCGCACGCTCCTGAACGGGGAGCCGCTGGATCATCAGGGCGAGCATTACAAGCTGAAGCTCGACCCGCCCCGTATCGGGACGGTGTCGGGCCGCGCGCCGCTGCAGTATTTCGGCGGCCTATCCCCCGACGCGAGAGAGGCGGCGGCCAAGGCGGCGGACGTGTTCCTGATGTGGCCGGATAGACAAGAGGTGGTCGCCGATCTGATCGCCGATATGAAAAAGCGCGCCGCCGCCCACGGCCGTACGCTAAAATTCGGCTACCGCGTCCACATCGTCGTGCGCGAGACCGAAGCCGAGGCGCGCAGGGCGGCGGACCGCCTGCTCTCCAAGCTCGACGCCAAGGAAGGCGAGGCGATCCGCCAGCGGTCGCTGGACAGCGCATCCGTCGGCGTGACCCGCCAGGCGGAGCTGCGCCAGGCCGCAGCCGACGATGGCTATGTGGAGGAGAACCTCTGGACCGGCATCGGTCGCGCACGCTCGGGCTGCGGCGCAGCGATCGTCGGCGATCCGGACCAGGTGTTGGCCAAGCTCAACGCCTATCGCGAGATGGGGCTGGAGGCCTTCATCCTCTCAGGTTACCCTCACGCCTCGGAGGCTGACTTGTTCGCCCGCCATGTGCTGCCTCGCCTCAACCATGGACCGCTCAAGGCCGGCTGATGAGCCCTAACCGCCGCTGGCTGCTGCTCGGGCTGCTGATCGTGGCCGGGATCGTCAACTATGCCGACCGCCAGATCATCGCGGTGCTCAAGCCGATGCTGGAGCGCGACCTGCACTGGACCGATGAGGATTACGGCCTCCTGACGTCGATCTTCCAATTCTCCGCTGCGATCAGCTACCTGGGCGTCGGCTGGTTCGTCGATAAGGTCGGGCTGAAATGGGCTAATCCGTTGGCGGTCGGGGCGTGGAGCCTGGCGGCCATGGCCCACACGGTGGTGCGCACCTTCGCCGGCTTCGCCGTCGCACGCGTCGCGCTCGGCGCGACCGAAGCCGTCTATACGCCCGCTGCAGTGAAGACGGTCGCGGTCTTCTACGCCGCTCAAGAGCGGGGCATGGCCCTAGGGTTCATGAACGCCGCCAACAACCTGGGGGCCATCGTGACGCCGCTGGTCGTGCCCTGGCTGGCGGTAAGCTTTGGCTGGCGCGCGGCTTTCGTGGTTATCGGCTTCGCGGGCCTACTCTGGGTCGCCGCCTGGTTCCCGCTGATGTTCGGCAAGATCGACGGTCCTGCGGGCGCCAAGGACGCCGCGGCGCCGGCGGCCAGAGTCGGGTGGGGCGAGATCCTGGTCGACCGGCGCACCTGGGCCATCGTCGGGGCCAAGGCCTTGTCCGATCAGGTGTGGTGGTTCCTGCTGTTCTGGACGCCGGACCTGATGCACCGGGAGTTTCACCTGACCGTCGCCCAGATCGGCTGGCCGCTGGCGATCGTCTACGCCTGTGCAGCCGGCGGATCGTTGCTCGGCGGCTATGTTTCGGGCCGATTGCTGACGCTGGGGGTCAGCCTGAACACCGCCCGCAAGCTCACCCTTCTCACGTGCGCGCTTCTGGCGACGCCGGTGGTGCTGGTTCCGATCGTCCACAACCTCGCCCTGGCCATCGCGCTTCTGGGCCTGACCTTGGCGGCGCACCAAGGGTTCTCGACCAACCTGTTCGCCCTGATCGCCGACATCACGCCCTCCCGACGCGTGGGCTCGGTGACCAGCCTGTCGGCCCTGTTCGGTAATCTAGCCGGCATGTCCATCCTGGCCGCCGTAGGGTTCAGCCTGTCGCATGGCGGCGACTATCTGCCCTTCTTTGTCCTGATCTCGATCTCCTACCTTATGGCGGTGGGCTGGATTCAGCTATGGCTGCCCCGGCTCAAAGCCGCGAACGCGGTCGAGAACGGATTTGGGGAGGTCCCAGTTGGCTGAGACGCACACAGAGGGCGCCGCCGCGCCAGTCGATATACTGGTGGTCGGGGGCGGCGCCAACGGCTGCGCCATCGCGCGCGACGCCGCGGGCCGCGGCCTGTCGGTCACCCTCTGCGAGTCAGGCGACTTGGCCGGCGCCACCTCCTCCAACAGCTCCAAGCTGATCCACGGGGGCTTGCGCTATCTGGAGCACTACGCCTTCCGCCTGGTGCGGGAGTCCTTGGCCGAGCGCGAGGTGCTGCTGGCGACGGCGCCGCACATCATCTATCCCCTGCGCTTCGTCCTGCCCCATCACAAGGGTCTGCGCCCCGCCTGGTTCTTGCGGCTGGGGCTGTTCCTGTACGATCACATCGGCGGTCGGCGCACCCTTCCGGCCACCCGCGGAGTCGATCTGCGCCAGGGGCCGAGGGGCGCGCCACTGAAGTCCACCTTCGTCAAAGGATTCGAATATTCCGACGCCTGGACGGACGACGCCCGCATGGTCGTGCTCGCCGCCATGGACGCGGCCGAGCGCGGCGCCCGCATCCTCACCCGCACCCGGCTGATCTCCGCCCGCCGCGAAGGCGGGCTATGGCGCGCGGTGTTGCGAACCCGAGAGGGCGCTGAGGAGGTCGTCTTCGCCCGCGCGCTCGTCAACGCCGCGGGCCCGTGGGTGGGCGTGGTGGCGCGGCTTTTGGGCGTGAACACCCAGGGCTCGGTCAAGCTGGTGAAGGGCAGCCACATCGTCCTGCCGAAACTCTACGACGGCGACCACGCCTATACGCTGCAGGGCGCGGACGGACGGGTGATCTTCGCCATTCCCTATGAGGGCAAGTTCACCCTGGTCGGCACCACCGACGTGCCGCTGGAGGGCGATCCAGGGCCGGTGCGCGCCTCGCCTGAGGAGATCGCATACCTCTGCGCGGCGCTCGGCGACTATTTCGATCGCAGGGTGACGCCGGATCAGGTGGTCTGGACCTATGCCGGCGTCAGGCCGCTGTACGACGACGGCAAGGCCAACGCCTCAGCTGTCACCCGCGATTATGTGCTGGACCTGGAGACGCCCGCAGAGGCGGCGCCGCTGCTAACCATTTACGGCGGCAAGATCACCACCTTCCGGGAGTTGGGGGAACGCGCGCTCGACCTGCTGAAAGGGCCTCTGGGCATCGCCAAAGACGCCTGGACGCGCACGGCGCCCCTGCCCGGCGGCGACCTGACGGACGGCTTCGAAGCTTTCCGCCAGGCCATGGCCGCGCGGCGCCCCTGGCTGAGCGAGCCCACGCTGACCCGCCTGTGCCGCGCCTATGGCAGCCGGCTGGACGTTGTGCTGGGCGACGCCCAGAGCTGGGCGGAGCTGGGGCGCGACTACGGCGCGGGCCTCACGCGGCGCGAGATCGATTACCTGAAGCGTTACGAATGGGCCCGCTCGGCCGATGACGTGCTTTGGCGCCGCACCAAGCTCGGGCTGCACATGACGCCGACCGAAAGGGCCGCCGTCGCCACAGCCTTCAGCGCCGAAGAGACGACGGACGCCTAATGCCCTGTCGCAGAGATTATGACCGTCAACATCACAACGACGGAAAATAAAACCCTGGAGGAGCCGCGGCCATGGATGTGCTGAAACCTGACTGGAACGCCCCGGATTGGAACGCGATTCCGGCGGTGAGCGTCCCCCTCGGCGGCGCCGTCCAGATAACGACCGACACCGTCCGTCTCACGACGACGGCCGGCGAGTTGATCGTCACGCTGCACACCCAGGGTGCCCGCATCCGGCTGGGCGCCGAGCGCGGGACCGAATACGCCATGCTGGTTCAGCCGCCGGAGACGCTAGCGCTTGAGGTGCGCAGCGAGACTGGCGCGACGGTGGTCACAAGCGGGTCGCTATCCCTCACGATCGGCCATGAGCCTTTGACGCTCAGTCTGTCGAAGGATGGCCGCCCGGTCATCGGGGCGCCCACCGATGGGCACTTCGGCCGCCAGTATCGCCTCCCCCCGGTGGCGAAGGTGGATGGCGGCTGGTTCGTCGCCTTCGATCTGGCGTCGGATACGTCGGTCTATGGCCTGGGCGAAAAGTGGGGGCGGCTGGATAAGCGCGGCCAGAAGCTTCGCTCGTTCAACGAGGACGCGCTCGGCGTCAACGCCGAGGTCTCCTACAAGAACGCCCCGTTCGCCTGGAGCCCGGACGGCTGGGGCGTCTTCGTCCATACCCCTGCGCCGGTCGTCCATGGCGTCGGTTTTGCGCCCTGGTCCCAGCGGAGCTACGGCCTCTTGGTCGAGGACGATGCGCTCGACCTGTTCCTCTTGGCCGGCGAAGACGGCGCAGCCCTGATCGGCGCTTACACGGACCTGACCGGCCGCGCGCCGGTTCCCCCCGCCTTCAGCCTCGGCGTGATCCTGTCGAAGGCTTATTACCGTACCGCCGACGAACTGATAGCCGTCGCTCACGAGGTACGCGCACGGGGAATGCCGTGCGACACGATCACGCTCGACGGGCGCGCCTGGCAGGATACCGATACCCGCTTCGCCTTCGAATGGGACCCGACCCGCTATCCCGACCCCGCCAAGGTGATCGCCGAGCTGAAGGCGCTGAACTTCCGCATCTGCGTCTGGGAATACCCGCTGGTGTCGGTGAAAAATCCCCTGTTCGACGAGATGGCCGCCAAGGGCTGGCTCTTGAAGGACCGGCGCACAGCTAAGGCCTACGAATACGACTGGGCGCAGGACGGGTTCGGTCCGGTGCTGACGCCCCTGCCCCGCTCAGGCCTGGTCGATTTCACCCATCCTGAGGCCTACGCCTTCTGGCGCGACCAGCATAAGGCGCTGTTCGATCTGGGCGTCGACATGATCAAGGCCGACTTCGGCGAGCAGGTCGAGCCGGACATGGTCGCCTCGAACGGCGAAACGGGCCACGCCCTGCACAATGTCTACGCGCTGCTCTACAACCGCTGCGTCTATGAGGGCGCGAGCCTCTACAGCCAGGACGGCGGCTTTCTGTTCAGCCGCGACGGCTGGATCGGCTCCCAACGCTATCCGTCCCAATGGGGCGGCGACCCCCAGGCCGACTGGGAGGGCATGATCGGCAATATCCGCGGCGGCCTGTCCTGGGGCCTCACCGGCGCACCCTACTACGCCACCGACATCGGCGGCTTCTACAAAGACCGCCGCGACGACGGGCTGTTCGTGCGCTGGTGCCAAGCCGCCGTCTTCTCCGCCCACATCCGCCTGCATGGCATCGGCTCGCGCGAGCCCTGGTCCTATGGCGCAACGGCGGAGGCTGCAGCCACGGCGGCCCTAAAGCTGCGCTACCGCCTGCTGCCCTATCTGCACGGGGTGATGCGGGAGGCGGCTGAGACCGGTCTTCCGGTGCAGCGCGCCATGGTGCTGGCCTTCCCAGGCGATCGCGCCGCCTGGGCGTTCGAGGACCAGTTCATGTTCGGCCCCTCGCTCCTGGTCGCGCCCTGCTACCGGCCGGATGGGCGGGTGACGGTGTACTTGCCGGCGGGCGAGTGGCGGCGGTTTCCGGATGGGGCGGCGTTCGAAGGGGGGCGGGTGCATCGGTTGACGCTGGCCTTGGATGAGATGGCTGTGTTCGCGCCAGCCGGGGTGCGGATTCCGCTTGGGCCTGAGGTTCAGCACACGGGCGAGCTGGGCGGCGCGTGGCCGGTTGAGCGCTATTGGCCGGACGGTGCGGACTAGGCCCAAGCGTTGCGCGCCGCCACGCAGTTTCGGTTGAGTTTGTCGGTAATTTTTTGTTAATGAAAGACTTTAGACTAGCGAGTATTCAATGGATAACGATAATAATAAAATGGATCGGCAAGCCTTTTTGCGCGGCGAAATGAGCGCTCTTGACTTGCGACGCCGTCTCGGCGGCGCAAGTTATGGCGATCTTCTGAGCTTGATAAGCGCGGCGGAGCTGCCTTTGCCGCGAGCGCCGGAGGCGGGCCGCGAGGAGCAAATCAGGCGCGCGCGAACCTAGATGTTCCCACATAGCGTCGGTCGAACTCAGACTCCAGCTCCCCTTGCTCATCAGCCGAGTGCCTGCTCAACTGCCACGCTCGAAGACGGAAGCCGCAATGTGGCGTTGGAGGACAAATGGCAAACTGGGTCTGGGGGATAGCTTTCGCAGGGGCGGCCTTCAGTTCGGCCGCCGCCGCTCAAAATGCCACAAGCGTTCCGCCAGCGGTCGTGGCCTTTACCGCCACGCCTGAGCACATGGCTGCGTTGATGAACGCGATTCGGCCCTACTATGGACTGGTGCCTTCATGCACTCCAGGCACCGCGCAGCGCATTGGATTGAACGTAGTCAAGCCCGTCTCTGTTGACGAAAGCGGTGCATTATCTGGCGGAGCTTGGGTCGAACACGTCAAGGTGGATGGATGTAACACGTCCGGGCTATTCAACGTCTTTACGTTGATACGGCCTGGATCGACGCCTCTTGTCGGCGGCCTTTTGCCGGGAACAACTCGCGCGCCTTTGGAGCTTCAACGAGATGCTTTGCCAACTGCACGCCAACTAGCGGGGTCGAAGCTGCCCCAGGGCTGCACCGACGTCCATGCTGTTGATACAAAGTTCGACGGCTTTGGAGAGATCGTCAACAATGACGTGCCGACTGGACGTGAGCCACGATCTTGGCGTGAAGACTGGGCCTTCGTTGGCTGCGGTCAGCCCGCATCCGTAGTCGTGCGCTTCATCCCTGATCGAACCGGCACATCATTTACCGTCGGTCGGTGAGGCGCATCACCACCTAGATGTCCGACTTGGGTCGTACCCTGCCGTCAAGACGGCCGCGCATTTCGGACATTCACGCTACGCCGGAATGAGCGCAACAAACGGATCAGCGGAACCGCCTACTGCTCTAGTTCCGCAGCCCCTCCAGCTCATCCTTGGTCACCTGCACAAGGACGCTCTTGCGCCGCCCATAGGCCAGATAAACCGCTACCCCGATCAGGTTCCACACCACGAACAGGATCAGGGTCGCAGGCGGCAGGCTGATGAAGAGGTAGCCGCAGCCTAGGATACCCGCCGGGCCGACGAACCAGACGGCCGGGCATTTGAAGACGCGCTTAAGCGTGGGCGCCTTGACCCGCAGCACCAGGACGCCGGCGCAGACCGATATGAACGCCAACAAAGTGCCGGCGTTGGCCATCTCGGCGATCTTATCCAGCGGGAAGAAGGCGGCGACGATGGAGACGAAGGCGGCGACGCCGAGCGTCATTTTCCACGGCGAGCCGCGCGCCGGATCGACCTTGCTCAAGCCCCGCGGCAGCAGGCCGTCGCGGGCCATGACGAAGAAGATGCGGGTCTGGCCATACATATTGACCATGATGACGCTGGGGATCGCGATCACGGCCGCCGCCGCGATCAGGGTGGCGAAGACGGGGTGGTTCAAGGCCCGCAGGACGAAAGCGAGCGGCTCGGCGTCGTGGGCGAAAGCCATAAAGGGCCAGGCGCCGACCGCGCAGGCCGCGACCGCCATATAGAACAGGGTGCAGATGATCATGGACCCCATGATGCCGATCACCAGATCGCGCTTGGGGTTCTTCACCTCCTCGGCCGAGGTCGAGACCGCGTCGAAGCCGAAAAAGGCGAAGAAAACCAGCGCCGCGGCCGCCATCACGCCCCGCTTGTGGCCGCCGATATCGTGAGAGCTGAACCCATAGGGCATGAAGGGGTGGTAGTTGGCCGCCTTGATCACGGTCGCGGTCAGAGCCACGAACACGAGCAGCGCGACCAGTTTGATCAGCACCAGGACGATGTTGACGCTGGCGCTCTCCCGCACACCCTTGATCAAGAGCGCCGTCACCGCCGCGACGATCACGAGCGCCGGCAGGTTCACAACGCCGCCATCGAGGGGGCCGGTCAGCATCCAGCGAGGCAGGTCGATGTGCAGGCTTTTCAGCGCCCCCACCGCATAGGCCGACCAGCCCACCGCCACGGCGCTGGCGGTGACCGAGTACTCCAGCACAAGGCTCCAGCCGACCACCCAAGCCAGCCCCTCGCCCAGGATCGTATAGGCGTAGGTATAGGCGCTGCCGGCCGCCGGGATCAGGGTCGAGAGCTCCGTGTAGGCCAGCGCCGCGAAGGCGCAGACCAGGCCTGCGATGCCGAACGCCAGGATGACCGCCGGGCCGGCCCGCTCGGCGCCGACGCCGGTCAGGGTGTAGATGCCCGTGCCGATCACCGCCCCGATGCCCAGCGCCAGCAGGTGGGGCCAGCTCAAGGTGGGGGTCAGGCGCCGATCCGCCTCCAGGTTCGACAGGGAATCGATCGGCTTGAGCCGGCGCCAAAAGGCGAGCGGAGAACTCGGCGCGGCGGGGGTGACGCTCATTCGGTGCTGCTCTTTGCTCGGGGGCGTGGGGTCTGCGGGGTCAGTGGGCGGAAGGTTTGGCCGCTTGGGCGTCGATCCAGGCGTCGACGCGGCGCTCTAGAATGCTCATGGGCATGGGCCCTTCATCGAGCACCGCATCGTGGAACCAACGGTAGTCGAATTTTGCGCCGAGCTTAGCCTTTGCGCGGTCCCGCAAGCCTTGAATCTTCAGTTGCCCAATTTTGTAGCCGAGCGCCTGGCCGGGCCAACCGATATAGCGATCCGTCTCGTTCTGGATATTTTTGTCGGCGAGCGCGCTGTTGTCCTTCAGGCAAGCCACGGCTTGGTCCCTCGTCCAGCCCTTCCAGTGAATGCCAACGTCCATGACCAGGCGGCAGGCGCGCCACATCTCCATGGAGAGCAGGCCGAACCGGTCGTAGGGCGTATCGTACAGCTTCATCTCCTTGGTCAGCTGCTCGGCGTAAAGCGCCCAGCCCTCGACGAAGGCGGTGATGTCGTCCTGCTTGCGGAACAGGGGTACGTCTGTCTGCTCCTGGGCCAGGGCGATCTGGATGTGGTGGCCCGGCGCGCCCTCGTGGCTGACCAGGGCGGGCAGCTCGTATAACGGCCGCTGGTCGAGGTGGGAGGTGTTGATCATCAGCCGACCAGCGATGCCCTGCTCCGGACTGCCCTCGTCGTAGCGGCCCGAGGTGTAGCCCTCCTCGATCGCGCGCGGCACCTCGAACACCCCGTAAGACAGGCGGGGCAGCTTGCCGAAGAAGGATGGAAGCTGACCGTCGACGCGTTTGGCCAGGCGGCTGGCCTTTTCCATCAGCGCCTCGCGGGTGGTGACATAGAATTGCGGATCGGTGCGCAGTTTCTGCTGGAACTCCGCGAACGTACCGTGAAAGCCGGTAGCCGCGATCTCGACGTCCATCGCCTTGCGGATGCGCGCGATCTCCGACTGGCCGAGCGCGAAGATTTCATCCGGCGTCATATCCGTCGTGGTCTCGCGGCGCACACGATAGGCGTAATAGGCGCGGCCATTGGGAAGCGCATAGGCGCCCAGCGTATCGCGCGCATGGGGCAGATACTCATCCGCCGCGAAGGCGGCCAACTGCCGCTCGGCCGGTTTCACCTTGGCGACGATCAGAGCGAGAGCCTCGGCGCGAAGCGCGTCGCGTTCGGGCGCCATGGCGGGGGGCAGGTTGTCGAACGGCTCCAACAGGGGGCTCTGGTCAGCCGGCAGGTCGGCCTGGGCGCGCGTGGCCTTCACGACTGTGGTCGCGGTCAGCTTGGGGCTGGTGAAGCCGGTGGCGATGCCCCGGCGCATATTGGCGATCTCCACCGCATAATAGTCCGGCAAGGTGGCGATGCGCGTCAGCCAGGCCTTGGCCTCGGCGTCGCTATGCAGCCGCGTGGTCTCGGCCGCGTAGGAGGGCGTGACGAAGAAGCCCTCGTCGTTGGTGAAGGGGATGCGGTCTTCGTCGAAGGCGTCGCCCTCGATGTCGAGCTTGAGCCGATAGGCCAGAAGCTCCCGGTTCAGCGCATCCTCGCCGGTGAGCGCGGCGGCGGGAATGGCGTTCAAGCGGGCCTGAAAGGCCAGGTTGGCGGCATGGCGCTGGGCTTCGGCGGCCGGCGTATCGGCGGGCCAGCGCGCCGCCGCGGCCAGATCGCCGCGCTCGCCGGCGCCGATCGGATCGTTGGCGCTCTCGAAGGCGTCGTAGTCCTTCAGGATTTGATGAAGGCTGGCGGCCGGCGACAGGTCGGCCGCCCGCGCGTAGCTGGCGCTGGCCACATACACCGCCACGCCAGCCAGAAGAGCCGCCGCGCGAAAAACTCTGTTACGCATCGCAATCCTCATCCGAAGGGGGCGTCGAGCGAAGGCTGGGGCTCTGTGAACCAGGCGGCGCCCTCGGGTGTGACGTAGAAATGGTCTTCCAGGCGCACCCCGAACCGGTCGGGGATCACGATCATGGGCTCGTTGGAAAAACACATGCCCGGCGCCAGCGGCGTGACGTCGCCGCGCACCAGATAGGCGGGCTCATGGATCGACAGGCCAATGCCGTGGCCGGTGCGATGGGGCAGGCCCGGCAGGCGATAATCCGGACCGAGATCGTAGCGCGCCAGCACGCCGCGGGCGACCGCATCGATGGTTTCGCACGTCACCCCCGGCCGCACGGCGGCGAAGGCGGCGCCTTGCGCCTCGTGCTCGATCTCCCAGATGCGGCGCACGTCAGGCTTCGCGGCGCCGAAAACATAGGTGCGGGTGATATCGGAATTATAGCCCTGGACCAGGCAGCCGGTGTCGATCAGCACCACGTCCCCCTCCTCCAGCGCCTGATCGCCGGGCAGGCCGTGGGGATAGGCGGTGGCGCGGCCGAACTGTACGGCGCAGAAGCTCGACCCCTGGTCCGCCCCGGCCGCGCGGTGAGCGCTGTCGATGAAGCGCTTGACCTCGCTCGCCCGAACGCCGGGATGCAGGATGGCGGCGGCGCGGCGATGGACGTCCAAGGTGATGGCCTTGGCCTCGGACATCAGGGCCAGCTCGGCCGCCGATTTGATTTGGCGGCAGCCGTCCACCACGGCTGAGCCGTCGACGATCTGCAAGCCTGGCCCAGCGCGACGTACGCCGTCGAAGACAAAAAACGGGAGGGCCGGATCGAACGCCAGGACGTGGCCGACCTCGCGCACCGCCGCGGCGGTCAGGGCGTAGGGGCTCTCGTCCTCCTGCCAAAGCCGCACATCCGCCTCGATGGCCAGGCTGGCCTGGAGCGAGCCGAGTTCGAAGGCCGGGCAGATCATCGCCGCAGCGCCACGCCGCGGCAACACCAGGGCGACCAGGCGCTCCGTCGCGCCCCAACCGACGCCGGTGAAGTACCGAAGGCTAGGTCCTGCGCCGACGATCAAGGCGTCGGCGCCGATCGCGGCCATCAGGGCGCGGGCTTTCTCGTGGCGCAGCTCATACTCGAACGCAGAGATCTTGGGCGCGCGCTGAGGCGGCGCCCTGACCTGGGCCAATTGCGCCTCCGCCGTCGATCCCCCAATACCTTTGGTCATGCCCCCGCCCGCCAACGCTTTACGACAGGCGCCAACCTCGCTCAAAACGCGCGATATCGAAAGGGCTCAAGTTTAGGGCGGGTGTGCGGCCAAGCGCCAGATCGCCAACCAATTCGCCGGTAATGGCGCTGAGCGTCAGACCCAGGTGTTGATGGCCAAAAGCGTAGATCAAACCGCCGATGCGCCGGCTGCGTCCAATCGCCGGCAGATAATCCGGCAAGGTTGGGCGCGCGCCCATCCACGTCGTCGTTTCAGCCTTGGCCAGGGGCAGCCCCAACGCCTCGGCATGGCGACGCAATCTCGCCCACTTGCGGGGATCGGCGGGGGCGTCCAGGTGGGCGAACTCGACGAAGCTGGACGCTCGCAGCCGATCGGCGAACCGGGTCACGATCGTCGCGCGATCCTCGAACACTACGGGCGGGAGATCGCCCCAGTCGCCCGCCGGCCCCTCGATATGATAGCCGCGCTCGGCCACGACCGGCGCGACATGTCCCGCGCCCCGCATCAGAGCGCCCGAGCCGACGCCCCCTGCGACGACGGCCAGATCCGGCGTCAACGTCGTTCCGTCGTCGAGTGTAATGTGCGGCCGACGGTCGACCTCGCGAATCTCGACCGCGCGGCCCCTGCGGCGCTCGCCCCCCCGAGATCGGTGAACCTCGTCCAGAGTCGCCAGCAAGCGGGAGACGTCGGCGATCTGGCCGGTGCCGTCGAAGGCCACGCCGTCGGAGATCGGAACCGCCAGCCGTGTCTTAAGCGTCGCGCGTTCGTCCCCCGACAAATCGCGCAATCGAGCGACTCCGGTATCGGCCGCGGTCCAGCTCGCCCGACCCCGTGCGGCGGTTCCAGCCGTTTCCCAGACTAGGAGGTGGCCATGCTCGATCAAGAGATCGGGCGCCGCCAAATCTTGCACCAGCGTCCGCCAAGCCGGCGCGGCGGCGCTAAGAAGCGTCGAGAGCGCGCTGGTCCCGGCCCGAGTGGCGTCAGGACGGCAGGCCTGAAGATATCGCACCGCCCAAGGCCCCCAGGCCGCGATATCGCGAAGACGAAAGTCTAAGGGGCCGCCGACCGCGAACAGTCGGGCCGGCGCGCCAAGAAGCACGGCTTGCGACGCCAGCGGCGCGGGCTGCTCCAGGGCGATGTGACCGGCGTTTCCATAAGACGCCGGCCGAGGGATGCTTGCATTGTCGACGATCAGGGTGGACATTCCGCGCCGCGACATCGCCAGCGCGCACGCCGAGCCGATGACGCCCCCACCGACAATCACTGCGTCCCTAAACCGCGTCACTTTTCCGTTGATCACGTTTGTTTCGTATTCTGTTTGATCGCATATGATAATTAACTTTGCTAATAGGCTACGCAATGACAACCATGACATGGTCCGGCGTCTTCCCCGCCGCCACGACCCAGTTCAAGCCGGACCTGACCATCGATATCGAGGCCACCCAGGCGTCGCTCGACGCGCTGGTGCGCGACGGCGTCCACGGCCTTGTCGTCATGGGCACCTGTGGGGAAAACAATTCGCTAAGCGCAGACGAGAAACGCCTCCTTCTCACAGCCGCTGTTGAGGTCGTCGCCAAGCGCGTTCCAATCATTGTCGGCGTTTCGGAATTTACCACGCCCACGGCCTGCGCCTTCGCGCAGGATGCAGAAACAATCGGCGCAGATGCTCTGATGGTGCTGCCCTCCATGGTCTATGTCCCGACGGAATTGGAGCTCGAGACTCACTTCCGGCGCGTGGCGGAAGCTACGACCTTGCCCATCATGCTTTACAACAATCCGCCGGCCTATCGCGTCAATATCGGGCTCGACGTGCTGGAGCGACTGACGGATGTGCCCAATATCGTGGCGCTGAAAGAGAGCGCGCCCGACACGCGCCGCTTCACCGATCTCGCGAACGCCTTCGGCGACCGGTTCGTCCTCATGGCGGGTCTGGACGACGTGGCGTTCGAGGGCTTGCTGCTCGGCGCAAAGGGCTGGATTTCTGGGCTGACCAGCGCCTTTCCGCAGGAGTCCGTCGCTCTTGTAGACGCCTTGCAATGCGGCGATCTGGCGACCGCGCGCGCGATCTACCGCTGGTTCATGCCGCTGCTGCACCTGGATGCAGCCCACGATCTGGTGCAGTCGATCAAGCTCGCCGAACAGATCATGGGTCGCGGAACGGAACGCGTGCGTCTGCCTCGCCTGCCGCTCACCGGCGCCCGTCGGGCGGAGGTGACGGCCCTTGTCGAGGCGGCCGCGGCCAGCAGACCCGCGCTCGTCCACGCTAAGGCCGCCTAGGCGCGAGCGGGCGCGTTCGATGCGCCATACCTTTTTCTGTATCGACGGCCATACGGCGGGCAACCCCGTGCGTCTGGTCGCGGGCGGCGCGCCGCTGCTTTGCGGCGCCTCCATGAGCGAGCGCCGTCAGGATTTCTTGACCCGGTTCGACTGGATGCGCACGGGCCTGACGAACGAGCCTCGGGGTCACGACATGATGTCGGGGGGCTTTCTCTACCCTCCGACCCTGGAAGACACCGAGGCCGGCATTCTGTTCATCGAGACCAGCGGCTGTCTGCCCATGTGCGGCCACGGCACAATCGGGATCGTCACCTTTGCGCTTGAGCATGGGCTAATCACGCCGCGAGCGCCGGGCCGGCTTCGGCTGGAGGTCCCGGCCGGCGTGATCGATGTGACCTATAGAGTCGAGGGCGACAGGGTCGCCTCGGTCAAGATCGTCAATGTCCCCGCCTTCCTGGCCGCAGAAGGTATCGAGATCGACGTTCCAGGATTTGGCCTGCTGACGATCGACGTCGCCTATGGCGGCAACTTTTACGCCATTGTCGAACCCCAGGGGGCTTACACCGGGCTTGACGACCTCGGCGCCGCTCGCCTCCTTCAGCTGAGCCCGATCGTGCGCCGCCTCGTGCAAGAGCAGCTGGAGCCGGTCCACCCCCTCGATGCGACAATTCGCGGCGTAAGCCACGTGCTCTGGGCCGACCGGCCCAAATCCAAAATAGCGCACGGCCGCAATGCCGTTTTCTATGGCGATCGAGCGATCGACCGCAGTCCTTGCGGCACAGGTACATCCGCACGCCTAGCCCATCTAGCCGCAAAAGGACGGCTTAAACCCGGCGAAAAATTTATACATGAAAGTTACATCGGCAGTAGATTTGTCGGCCGATTTGAAAGAGCCATAGATTTGGTCGGACGCCCCGCCATAACACCGTCGATCGAAGGCTCAGCTATTTCAACCGGCTTCAATACAATTTGGATCGACCAGCAGGATGAATTTTGGAAAGGCTTTAGCGTAATTTAATATAATAAATATTGCGCTCGCTTTTTGGCATTAAATAGGTATGGTTCTATTAGAGACGGTCGCCGAATCGGCATCGCGGGGTGGGGATACGAAAAATAATGAGCATCTTGGTCAGAACCATTTCCGATCAAGCGTACGAGGTGATGCGAGAACGGATTTTGAATGGCGCAATGGCGGGCGGCTCGCCGGTTCGACAAGATACCGTCGCAGATGAACTCGGCGTCAGCAAAATTCCGTTGCGTGAGGCCTTAACGCGGCTGGAGCAAGATGGGCTCGTGATCTCCTTCCCAAACCGCGGCTTCGTCGTCCGATCGATGTCGGCGGACGAGGCGGAAGAAGTGTTCGAATTGCGCCTTAAGCTGGAGCCCGACGCCATGGCGCGGGCCTGTCTCAAGGTCGATAAGGCGGACCAGGAGGCGGCGCAGGCGGCGTTCGAAGCTATGGAACACGACACCTCGCCGAGCGGCCTGCAGAATGTTGTCCTAAACAGGAAGTTCCACATGGCGCTCGTCAGTCCCGGCGTGGGTCTCGTGACGCGGCAATTCGTGGAGCGGCTTAACGTCCTGGCGGAGCGCTATGTGCGTATGCACCTTGAGCCTGTCGGACGCGACGATCGCGCCCATGTCGAGCATCGCAAATTGCTGGACGCCTGGCTCAACCGGCAGCCGGACACCGTTGCGGAGCTAAGCAGAGCCCACATCAGCGGCATCTTGGACGACATCCGGCGCCAGCTCGCTTTGAACTTTGCCAAGGCGAGCTGACCGGGGGCCGTAATCTACGCCCGCCCGTTACCAGAGCACCACGGCGGTGCTGCCGTAGTTCCAGGCCGCCGCCGCCACCGCACCCAAGACACCGCTGAGCCACCAGATATGCATGTGCTCCTGGGCGAAGTCGGCGACAGAGATGTTGATCGCCAAGCCCAGGGCGCACAGCGCGGCGAACTTCAGATAGCCCCACAGGAGCCTGAGGCCGCGGCGGCGTCGGTCACGGTAGGTGATCTCATTGTTCAGCAGATAGTTGGAGGTCATGGCGGCGGCGGCGGCGAACAGGTTCGCCTCGCCAAACCCTAGGCTGAGCAGACCGCGCAACACGATCAGATGAGCCGCGAGGCCCGTGGCGCCGACAACCGCATAGACCAGCGCGCGCGGCGAAATCACGTCTCCGCTGACCTTGGAGCCGAGCAACGCCAGATATTCGAGCACGACCCGGCGATCGAGCTTGCTTTCGCCTTCCAGCCTTGGACGAAACACCAGCGGCAGCTCGGCGGCGCGCATAGGCGGATGGGCGCAGGCCAAGATATCGAACAGCACCTTGAAGCCGTGGGGCGAGACCTTGGGCGCCACGGCGTTTAGCGCTGTGCGCCGCACCAGGAAGAAGCCGCTCATGGGATCGGTGAGCGTCAGCCGTGTCGCGAGCTGAGCCAGACGGGTGGCGAGCTGGCTGCCGCGGCGGCGCGCCCGAGACAGTCCGCCGTCGGCGGAGCCCACATCGACATAGCGGCTGGCGACCACCACATCGACGTCGTCGGCCTGCGCCCGCTCGAGCATACGGGGGATCAGGCTTTCGTCATGCTGGCCGTCGGCGTCCATAACCAGGACCCACGGGGCGGCGCTGGCGAGCGCCCCCTCCATCACCGCACCCGCGAGGCCCCGCCGCCCGATCCGTCGCAGGCAGCTGACGCGCGGATCGATCCGCGCCAGGGCCTTCACCGCCTCCGCCGTGCCGTCGGGAGAGTCGTCATCGACGAAGATGACGTGCCAACGCCGGCCGGTCAGCGCCGCGTCCAACCGCTGAAGCACCGCGGCGACATTGGCGGCCTCCTTATAGGTTGGGATCACGACCGTCAGGTCGTAACCGCCGGCGTCCGACCGGCCGGGGGGGGCGGATTTCGCCGCCGATGTAGAGGACCGAATCATCACGCCGCCCACGATAACGCCTCAATCGTCGGCTTTGCCATTGTGGAAACTGCGGCAGCCGGCGTCGCGGACGTCCCGCTTGGGGCCGGAGACCTTGACGACCGAATAGATGTCGCCACGCACAGCATCGCCGCGGGGCAGGGTGGCGATCGGCGTCACCTGCGCAAAGCAGTCCAACAGCGCCGGCGTCGAGATGCGACGAGTCAAATCGACAATCAATCCCGGCTGGGCGAGGACGCTTAACGACGGCGGCTGGGCGAACAGGTAGCGGCGGCGCTCGGTGACCTGAAGCATCGGCTCTGCGCTGGCATGGCGGTCCTCCAGCTGGGCGTAGGTCCCATAGCTGACCGTGCCGATCCAGGCGGCGCCGTTCGCGACGCGAAGTCGCTCCAGCGTGCGAACAAAGGGCGTCCAGCCGCGCAGAGGATGCGACGGATCGCGTCGCCATAGGCCATCCGTCTGGGGGACGGCCATATGGATCAAGGCCAGGGTCGATAGCACAAATCCGACGACGGGCGCCGTCTTGGCCAACCGCCGCATACCCCGAGCTAAGGGCCCGTCGGCGCCGGCGGCGGCGAGGATCGCGAGACTTGGATACAATGGCGCCGGCCAGTGGGCCTCCACATCCGCGTGCAGGCTGTGCAGGCAGAGATAGGCGAAGAAGGGGACGGCGCTGATCAGAACCAGATCGAGCCCGACCCCACTGGCGACCCCACCGTCCGCCCGCCGCTCGGCGCCATCCGTCGCCCGGCCAAAACGCAGATGGCCCCCTAAAGCCCGCGCGAGGAACGGCGTCGTCAGTGGATTACTGAGCAGCACCAGGACGATCAGAAACGACAAGGACCCTAACGGCTTGAACCCATGCGGGGCGACGCGCCCAAACTGTTTGGCGAACGTGATCCACTGATGACCGGCGTTCCAGGCCACATTGGTCATAAAGAGGGCGGCTGCGATCGCCAGGGCGACCCAGGGCCAACGCCCCCCAAGTTTGCGCCGTCCATCCGCCGACCTTAGCAGCCACCAGAGAATACCCGGCCCCAAAAACAGGGCGGAGTATTTCGACAAGACCGCGCATCCCGCCGCAAGACCGGCCAATATCCACCAGCCGCCTCGGCCCGAGCGTTCGGATTTCAGAATGGCCCATAGCGTCAGGCACCAGAACAGCGTCGTCGCGGCGTCGGGCAGGATCAGCATGGCGCCGAAACCCACAAGCGGCGCCGCATTATACCAGGCGACAGCGCGCGCCGCCGTTCGGCCGGATAGACCGGTCAACCGAGCGATATCGTAGATGAAGAGACCCGCGACGGCGGAGGCTAAGACCGGGACCAGCCGGGCGCCCAGCGGCGTGTCCCCCGCCAATCGCATCCCAAGCGCTAGCCACCAAGCCACCATGGGCGGATGGTCGTAATAGCCGAACTGGGGATGCATCGCCCACAGCCGATAGTAGGCTTCGTCCTCCGTCAGCGGGATCGCAGCGGCGAACACCAGCCGAAGTACGGTCAGGGCCGCCAGCCCGATCAACACAAGCGCCCAGGTGGAGCGATCCGACTTCAACTGTTCCAACCGAGCCCTCGGGAAAACGCCGCCTGCCTACAGCCAAGGCTGTATCTTTACAAAGCTGCTGTTTAGAGGGCGAAAAATCTATGGTCCATGCTAATCGAGGCCCCATGCTAAAGAGGCCTATGGGGACTTTCAAAACGTCTTTCGCTTTGGCCTGCGCAGCCGCTGCGCTGGGCGCATCCAACTGCAGCGCCATGGACGCCGCGCACGGCGGCGCCCGACCGCCCCTGCCGCTTGCCGACGTCGACATGGATCGGATGTACGGCGGGTGGTATCTGATCGCTACGCTGCCGAACGCGTTCGAAAAGGGCATGGTCGGCCCCTATGACGTCTATTCAAAGCGGCCCGACGGCGACATCCGGGAAGATTTCTACACGCGCAGGGGGAGCTTCAAAGCGCCGCTGAAGCATTTCGTCGTTCACGACTGGGTGCGTCCCGGCACACACAACGCCCATTGGCGCGTGCAGCTCGTTTGGCCCATCGACCTGCCCTTCCTGGTCCTCTACACCGACCCGTCATACCGCTACGTGCTGTTTGGAGAAGAAAACCGAAAGCTCGGTTGGATCTATGCGCGCACGCCCACGATCCCCGATGCGGATTACCAGGCCCTGATCGACCGCTTCCAAGCCCTGGGTTATGACGCTGGGCGCTTCCGCAAATTCGTCCAGACCCCAGATCAGATTGGCCAGCCCGGCGTGTGGAGCGACGGCGTCAAATAGGGTGGCCGGGATGGTCCCTTGGCGACATGCCACAACCACATCGGTCGATAAAGACTGTAGGCCGACAGCGCCCGCGCGACGCTGAAGATCGCCATGCACAGCGTCCGCTCTGGGACGAACAAGGCCCCGATGCGACAAAAGAACACATTGATGAACAACTGCTTAATAGTGTGCCTGCGAAGCCACACGAACAGGAGCTAAGCAGTATGGCGGGCGCCAACCGACGCGAGACAGCAACTGCGCCTTCGACGGGCGTTCAGCGGCGGCTTTTCGTCGATCGGCAAATCTACGTCTACACCGACGGCAAGGTTCAGACTTTGGTCTTGAACGCGCGCACCCAGGCGCGATTGGCGGTGTCGGCGCTGGTTCTGGCGACGTTGGTTTTCGTCGGCGGAAGCTATGCGGTCGGCTCTACCGTCGCCACTCTCAGTCTGCGCCAAACCCAGGCGGCGAATACTCAAGTCAGTCCGTCGCCGGCCGCCGTCGCCGCGCCGGCAGGCGCAGCCCGCTCGCCATCGGCGGCCGCCCAGGCGGGCCGTGCGATCCAGGATCTGCTCCATACGGTGGAGCGCCGGGACGCAGCTCTCAATCTTCTGCTGAAGAAACTCGATCCCGCCGCTGCGAAATCCTCGTCGGAGGTCTCGCTGAGCGCGGAGCCCTCGCCCGTGAAGCGCTTGGACGCCGCCCGTAAGGATCAGGAACGCCTCATCGGAATGGCGAGTACGCTGATCCGGGGGCGCCTCGCCCGGCTGGAGCGCGTGTTCAAGGTCGCCCACCTGAACCCGGCCGCTTTTGAAGCCAAGGGCTCGAGCCGCGGCGAAGGCGGCCCCTTCATCGACGCCAAGGACCCTAGCGCCCTGGCTCACTTCCTCGATGTGGACGAACCGTTCGCCGCCAACGTGTCTAACGTGGCGCTGGACGCGAACGCCCTGCACAGTCTGTCCCAAGCGCTCAGCAAGGTTCCCATTGGGCGCCCCGTCGCCCGCGAGGAAAGAACGAGCAGCTTCGGCTACCGCACCGATCCTTTCACAGGTCGGGCCGCCTTCCACCCCGGCCAAGACTTCGCCGGCGCCTATCGCACACCGGTGCATGTCACCGCCAACGGCGTCGTCGCCTTCACCGGCCAGCGAACCGGTTATGGCAATACGATCGAAGTGGACCACGGGCACGGCTTGCGCACCCGCTACGCCCACCTGGCGGCCATCATGGTGCGGCGCGGGCAGGTTGTGACCGCAGGGCAGCAAATTGGGGCGATGGGATCCACTGGACGTTCGACAGGCGTTCACCTGCACTACGAAGTCTGGCAAGATGGACGTCTGCAAGATCCGGAACGGTTTCTAAAGGCGGGCCAAGGTGTTCAACAAGGCGGCTAAACCGGACTCTGGGTCCGACTTCTCCGGCGGCGCCCGTAAAGCGCGCGGCGTCCCCTCTCTGCTGGGTCCCGATCTGGTGGTCGAAGGGCGGCTATCGGGCGCCGGCGAAGTGCACGTCGACGGCCGTGTAATTGGCGAAGTGCGCCTTGGTCGCCTGACGCTGGGCGAGAGCGGCTTCGTCGAGGGCTCTATCGAGGCCGAACATGTGGACATCCGCGGGCGGGTCGTCGGAACCATCCAGGCTATCAGCGTGCGGATCGCCGCCAGCGCCCATGTCGAGGCCGACATCACCCATCAACAGCTTTCAATGGAGGCCGGCGCCTTCTTCCAGGGCCGCTGTATGCAGGTCGCCGACTTCGTGACCGAACGCCCTCAGCTGCTAGAGGCCCTGACCGCAGCCCCGCCGCCCCCGACGGCGGAACCGGCCGCCGCCGAATAGGCGAACCGCCAAAGGGATCGGAACGCCTCCCAATGTCCGCTATCGGTGGCGACAACGGCTGCGTCGTGGCCGCCGCCAGCGACGGCGACGCGCTGGCGGATAGCTTCATCGGTCATGCGTTGCTGCTCAATGGTCGCCTGCCGATCGGGTGCGCTTGCGTTTCGTTAACTCAAAAGTCAGTCCATTCTTCGTGCGAAGGAGCGGCCAAGGCTGCAACCGCACTCGCGCCTCGACCGCCACTCGCGAGCCGGACCGCAGGTTGTCGACCGGGACTTGGCGATCGGACGGTGCGGATGGACCGCTCCGAAGCAGGTGAGCTAACGCGTTCAGCCCCGGCGCCGACCTTAAAGCGGGAGATAAGACGTGCGAGTTCCTGGCCCTCATGGGCCAAGGCCTGGCTGGCGGCCGAGGTCTCTTCGACCATGGCCGCGTTTTGCTGGGTCATTTGATCCATCTGATTGACCGCAGCGTTGACCTCGCTCAACCCCACCGCCTGCTCTTGGGCGCTAGAAGCTATGTCCCGGATCACGCCGTTCATTTCAGTCACGCGGCCAGCGATGCGCGATAGCGCCCGCCCCGCCTCGCCGACAAGCTCCACGCCCGTGGTCACCTGATGAGTCGAGGCGGCGATCAGGGCCTTGATCTCCTTCGCCGCTTCGGCGGAACGCTGGGCCAGCGCGCGAACCTCGGACGCCACCACGGCGAAACCGCGACCCGAATCGCCAGCTCGCGCCGCCTCCACGCCGGCGTTGAGGGCCAGAAGATTGGTCTGAAAAGCGATCTCGTCGATGACGCTGATGATTTGACCGATTTCCCGAGCGCTCTGTTCGATACCGCTCATGGCGGAGACCGCGTCCCGGACGACCTGACCCGATTTTTCCGCGTCCGCTTGAGCCGAGACCACCGCGTCGCGCGCCTGGGCGGCGCCTTCGGCGGACTTCTTCACGGTCTTGGTCAATTCATCCAGGGCCGCCGCCGTCTCTTCGAGGCTGCCTGCCTGTTGTTCTGTGCGCCGAGACAGATCCCCGACCGAATCGCCGATCTCGTCGCTACCGCGATGGATTGCGGCGGCTGACGTCGACACCACCTGGAGCGCCTCTTGCAGGGTCCCGGCCGCAGCGTTGAAGTCCAAGCGTAGCTTGTCCAGCGACGGCATCAGAGGGGCGTCGATCCGACCCTTTAGGTCACCGTCCGCCAACTCGGATAAGGCCTTGCCCACCCTCGCTACATTCGCCATGCGCTCCGTAAGGTCCGTGGCGAATTTCACGACCTTGGTGACCTTGCCATCGACGTCATAGACGGGATTGTAAGAAGCCTGCAGCCAAACTTCACGACCGTCCTTGCCCAACCGGCGGAACTCATCGGCCAGGACCTCGCCGTTCGCCAATTTCGCCCAAAAGGCCCGATACTCCGGGCTGGCGGCGTAGTCCGGCTCGGCGAACATGCGGTGATGCTTGCCGATCACGTCCTCGCGCGTGTAGCCAAAGACCTTGAGAAAATTGTCATTCGCTTCGAGGATATGGCCATCGAGTGTGAACTCGATGACCGCTTGAGATCTGGACAAGGCTTGGCGCAGGCTGGCGTCCTCAGCCGATTTAATCTTCGCCTCGGTAATATTGAGGGCGCCCTTGACGATCTTTACGACGCGGCCGCGGCCATCGAAAACGGGCGTATAGGAGGCCTGCAGCCAAACAGGTTCGCCATTTCTGGCGAATCGCTTGAATTCCCCTGAGCTAAATTGGCCCCGCCTGAGATTATTCCAAAACTGAGCATATTCGTAGCTTTTTGCGTATTCGACCTCAACAAACATGCTGTGATGACGACCAATAATCTCTTTTAGAGAATATCCGAACGGTTTACAAAATAGCTCGTTAGCATCTAAAATGACTCCTTCGGGCGTAAAGCTTATAAACACAAACGTCTTTTTGAGAGCCTCGACAGTCTCTCGAGCATCTCCGTCCAAAAACGGTACTTTTATCATCACTCAGCCTCGAAAATCGCCTAATGACGCGCGCTAAAAATGTTCATAATTTATACCTATGAAAATGTTAACGAACCGTGATGGACCTCAGGGATTGAATTTTCCACTGCAAAATATTGAAATATATAATGTTATATTGAAGATGCTTTCACGTAAAATCAATTCAGTCGGCATCGTCTGAGCCTGCCTTATTCAAACGTGGACCTGGCTTTGAGCCTGTCAAAATAAATTCGCATCCGTATGACTACTCGGCGACGACCGCTTCACCCGCTGAATCAACAGTTCGTTCGGCCTGTCACGATCTAAGGTTTCGCGGCGCCGACGACGGCGGGCGGGCTCAAGGTCGGGATCGCCGGAGTCGCCGCCGCACCGCGCTGAGACAGAGCCGGGACCAGGATGCCGCCAGGTGGTGGCGCTGGCATGTCCTAGCGCCCTTCCTGGCCCATTATCTGAAGGGCGAGCCGATGGATGTGGCGCCGGTCACCGCCTTCCAATCTGGAACGAACCAATGGACGCGGCTACAATCTTGGCCTGCCGCCCCGGCGGCGACGAAGCTGATCCAATCGAGCTGGTTCCCGCTCTACGACCGCAACCCCCAGACCTTCGTCCCCAACATCTTCTTCGCCAAGCCCGCGGACTATGTGAAGGCGACCCAGAAGGTGACGGTGGCGGGGCCGGAGGAGAGCTATATCGCCTTACCGGTGGTGAAGTAGGCGCCAGACAGCGGGGCGCTCAATTCGCCCCTTATGCAGCTAGCCCCTGATCCAGCTAGCCCCCGATACAGCTAGCCCAAGAGCCTCGCCATTGCCTGAACATATCGGGCGGCGATCTCAGCGCGTGCAAGATGGCGCCCCCGTTCGACGCACTGACGCCCTCGGCGCCAGACGCAGTCGACGACACGTCCGCCCCCCGCGAAGATCCAGGCGTCCAGCACGGCGTCTCCACTCTTCCCGGCCAACGACGGATGGTCCGCGTCAAGACTGATGAGGTCCGCGCTTGCGCCCACCGCAAGACCGCACGCCCCGCCGCCCAGCGCCCCGATCCCTAGGGCTTGGGCGCCGCCGGCGAGCGCAGCAGTGAACAAGGCGGCCCCGGTCGAGCCGCCTTTCTCCGGCCCTAGCACATTGCGCGCCCGCGCCGTCAGCCGTTGGGAATATTCCAGCAGGCGAAGCTCTTGCGCGGCGTCGATCAGCACGTTGGAGTCAGAACCCACCCCGAACCGCCCGCCTGCGGCCAGATAAGCGTGGCCTGCAAATACGCCGTCGCCCAGATTAGCCTCGGTGATCGGACAGAGGCCGGCCACAGCGCCGCTTCGGGCCGCGCCTTGAACCTCAGACGGCTCCATGTGGGTGGCGTGGATCAGGCACCAGCGGCGATCCACCGGCTGGCGGTCCAGAAGCCAGGCGACAGGGCGTTGGCCCGTGGCGGCGAGGCAGTCGTCCACCTCGCGAGTCTGTTCGGCGATATGGATGTGGATGGGCCCGCCCTCGGCCAGAGGTGCGATCGCCGAGAGCTCCTCGCCCGTGACCGCGCGCAGGCTGTGGGGGGCGACGCCGACGATGGCGTCCGGGAGGTGCGCGACCGCGCGTCGGCTGGCGGCGATCAGGAGGCCGTAGCCGTCTACGTCGTGGATAAACCGGCGCTGGCCGTCGCTGGGCGCAACGCCGCCGAAATTGGCGTGGGCGTAGAAGACGGGCAGAAGCGTCAGGCCAAGCCCCGTCTGCTGCGCCGCCGCGGCGATCCGGGCAGCCATTTCCCCGGGATCGGCGTAAGCGCGGCCCTCCGGATCGTGGTGTAGATAATGGAACTCGCCGACGCGGGTGAAGCCGGCCTCCAGCATCTCCAGATAGGCCAACGCTGCGATGGCCTCCACATCGTCCGGGGTCAGCCGATCGACGAAGCGATACATCAGCGCCCGCCAACTCCAGAAGCTATCCCCGGTCGGGCCGCGCGCCTCGGTCAAGCCCGCCATGGCGCGCTGAAAAGCGTGGCTATGCAGGTTGCACAAGCCTGGCAGACCCAGCGCGTGGCGCTCGTCGCCAGCGTTCGGAGCCGCGTTGACTGTGACGGCCTGGATGACGCCGCCGGCGATCTCGAGACGCACGTCGCGCGCCCAACCGTTCGGCAAAAGCGCGGAGTCGAACCAAAGCGCGATATCCATCTTGGCGATAATCGCCCCGCTTCCGCTCACTAGACAAGCCTCCCCGCTCGCGCTTATGTATAGACATTAACGCATCCGCCGACAAGCTGGGCGTGGGCTTCAGGGAGCAAACGAAGGGTCATGCGCTGCGACCGCATCTGGCGTCACGCTCGGCTGGCTACCCTGTCTCCGGATCGGCCAGGCCTCGGCGAGATCGACGATGGACTGATCGCCAGCCTGAATGGCCGTATCGTCTATGCCGGCGCCGCGGCCGACGCCCCGGTCGACCTGGACGCCGCCGAGATCGTCGATTGCGAGGGTCGCTGGATCACGCCGGGCCTGATCGACGCCCACACCCATCTGGTCTATGGGGGCGACCGGGCGCGGGAGTTCGAGCTGCGCCTCGACGGCGCCTCTTACGAGGAGATCGCGCGGGCCGGGGGCGGCATCGTCTCGACCATGTCCGCGACCCGCGCTACGAGCGAAACTGAGTTGACCGCGTCCGCCCTGCCCCGCCTCGACGCCCTGATCGCAGAGGGCGTGACAACGGTCGAGATCAAGTCGGGCTATGGGCTGGCCCTGGAGGCCGAGCTGAAACAGCTCCGCGCCGCTCGAGCGCTCAGCCAGCATCGTCCAATCTCGATTCACACCACCTTTCTAGGCGCCCATGCGCTGCCGCCTGAGTTCGCCCACGACGCCGACGGCTATATCGACGAGGTGTGCGGGCGCATGATCCCGGCGGTGGCCGAGGCCGGGCTGGCGAGCGCGGTGGACGCCTTTTGCGAAGGCGTCGGCTTCTCTCTCACCCAAACCCGGCGAGTCTTCGAAGCGGCGCGCGCCCACGGTCTCGACGTGAAACTGCACGCCGAGCAGCTCTCCAACCTGCACGGCGCCGCTCTGGCGGCCGAGTTCGGCGCGCTTTCCGCCGACCACCTCGAATATCTGGACGAGGACGGCGCAGCGGCGCTCGCCGGGTCCGGAACAGCGGCGGTGCTCCTGCCCGGCGCCTTCTACTTCATACGCGAGACGCAAACGCCCCCGATCGATCTGCTGCGCCGGTACGGAGTGCGGATGGCGCTGGCGACAGACTGCAATCCCGGCACCTCGCCGCTGACCTCGCCGCTCCTGGTCATGAATATGGCCGCGACGTTGTTCCGCATGACGGTGACCGAGTGTCTGGCTGGGATGACGCGGGAGGCGGCGTACGCCTTGGGCCTCGGCGAGGAGACGGGGACGCTTCAAGCCGGCAAGGCCTGCGATCTGGCGATCTGGGATATCGAGCGACCGGCCGAGTTGGTCTATCGCATGGGGTTCAACCCCCTCCACACCCGTGTCTGGAGGGGGCGTTGACGACTTTGCAGCTTGAACCCGGCGAAGCCACCCTGGCCGATTGGCGTGCGGTGTATCGGGGCGCCTCCATTGTCCTTCCCACGGGCGCCTATGTCGCCGTCGAGCGGAGCGCGCAGGCCGTAGCGCGTATCCTGGCGCAGGGCGAGCCCGTTTACGGCATCAATACGGGCTTTGGAAAACTCGCCAGCGTGCGGATCGCGACCGCCGATCTGGAAATGCTGCAGCGCAACATCGTGCTCTCCCATGCCGCCGGAATTGGCGCGCCGAGCCCCACACCCATCGTGCGGTTGATGATGGCGCTGAAGATCGCCAACCTGGCGCAGGGCGCGTCGGGTGTGCAGCGCAACACGCTCGATCTCCTGCTCGCCCTTCTAGACAGGGGCCTCACGCCCGTCGTTCCGGCGCAAGGGTCCGTGGGCGCCTCGGGCGACTTGGCGCCCCTAGCCCATATGGCCGCCGCACTGATCGGAGTCGGCGAGATCGAGGTGCAGGGGCGTCGCGTCCCCGCCGGTGAAGCCCTGGCGCAAGCCGGTCTCAAGCCACTGACACTTGGACCCAAGGAGGGTCTGGCGCTCCTGAACGGCACGCAATTTTCGACCGCCAATGCGCTAGCGGCGCTGTTCGAGGCTGAAACGCTGTTCCAGTCGGCGCTCGTGACCGGCGCCTTGTCGACCGAAGCCGCCAAGGGATCGGACACGCCGTTCGACCCGCGCATCCATGCGCTCCGACGCCATCGCGGTCAGATCGAGACGGCCGACGCCTTGAACCGGCTGATGGCCGGCTCGGCCATCCGCGCCTCCCACCTCACCGGAGACCCCCGCGTGCAGGACCCCTACTGCCTGCGCTGCCAGCCTCAGGTTATGGGCGCTTGCCTCGATCTGCTGCGTCAGGCCGCCGCCACGCTCGGGACCGAGGCCAATGGGGTGTCGGACAATCCGCTGATCTTCACCGATACCGACGAGGCGCTGTCCGGCGGGAACTTCCATGCCGAGCCCGTGGCCTTCGCCGCCGACATGATCGCGCTCGCCGTTTGCGAGATCGGGTCGCTGAGCGAGCGTCGCGTCGCCATGCTGGTCGATCCCGCGCTCTCGGGCCTACCGGCCTTCCTGACGCCAAAGCCCGGCCTGAACTCCGGCTTCATGATCCCGCAGGTGACGGCGGCCGCCCTGGTCTCGGAGAACAAGCAGAAGGCCTATCCCGCCAGCGTCGATTCGATCCCGACCTCAGCCAATCAGGAGGATCACGTCTCCATGGCCGCCCATGGCGCGCGGCGGCTCCACGCGATGGTCGAAAGCGCCATGGCCATCGTGGCGATCGAGCTATTGGCGGCGGCTCAGGGGTGCGACTTTCATGCGCCCTTGATCTCAAGCCCACCGCTGGAAGCGGTTCGGGGCCGCCTGCGCGCCGAGGCGCCGACGCTGATCGACGACCGCTATTTCCACCCCGACATCGAAGCCGCCTTAGCCCAGGTGCGCGCCGGGCGCGTGGTTCAGGCTACGGAGCTGGCCCTACCCGGACTGGAGGGCGCGCCATGACGTCCTCGGATTTCATCGAGCTAAAATGCGGCGACGCCCCGTTGATCGTCAGCCTGCCCCATACCGGCGTAGACATCCCCGCCGACATCGAGGCGACGCTGACCTCGTCCTGGCTGGCGCGCAAGGACGCCGACTGGTGGGTGGATCGGCTGTACAACTTCGCCGGCGATCTGGGCGCCACGATCTTGCGCACGCCCATCAGCCGCACGGTGATCGACGTCAACCGCGACCCGTCGGGCGTCTCGCTCTATCCGGGCCAGATCACGACCGGCCTGTGCCCGGTGACCACGTTCGACGGCGAACCGCTCTATCGCGCCGGGCATGAGCCGGACGAGGCGGAGATCGCGCGGCGGCGGAGCCTCTACTTCGACCCCTACCATCGGGCCTTGGTCGGCGAGATCGCGCGACTGCGGACGCGATGGCCCAGGGTGGTGCTTTACGAGGCCCACTCGATCCGCTCCCGCGTGCCGCGCCTGTTCGAGGGCCTCCTGCCCCAGTTCAACATAGGGGTGAACGGCGGCGCCGCCTGCGATAGCGCCCTGACGTCGGCGGTTGAGGCGGTATGCGACGCGTCGAACCTGTCGCGCGTCACCGACGGCCGGTTCAAGGGCGGCTGGACCACGCGCCACTACGGCCGCCCGGCCGACGGCGTCCACGCGATCCAGATGGAGCTGGCCTGCCGTGGCTACATGAGCGATCCGCCGACGGCGCCGACCCCAAGCGATTGGCCGCCGCCTTACGATCCGCAGGTCGCCGCCCCGCTCCGCGCCACCTTGCGCAAGGTGCTGGCTGCAGCCCTGACGTTCGCCCAAGCCTGACAGAGACCGCGAGACGCCCCCATGAGCCGTATCGACAACAGCCGCGTCGTCCGCCCCGCTACCGGAACGACCCTGTCGGCCAAGAGCTGGCTGACCGAGGCGCCGCTCAGGATGCTGATGAACAATCTGCATCCCGATGTGGCGGAGCGGCCGGAAGAGCTAGTCGTCTATGGCGGCATCGGCCGGGCGGCGCGGGATTGGGAGAGCTTCGACCAGATCTGCGCCACGCTGCGGCGGCTGGAAGACGACGAAACTCTCCTGATTCAGTCGGGCAAGCCGGTCGGCGTGTTCAAGACCCACGCCGATGCGCCGCGCGTTCTGATCGCCAACTCCAACCTCGTGCCCCACTGGGCGACCTGGGAGCATTTCAACGAGCTCGATCGCAAGGGCCTGGCCATGTACGGCCAGATGACCGCCGGTTCGTGGATCTACATCGGCGCCCAGGGCATCGTGCAGGGCACCTATGAGACCTTCGTCGAGATGGGCCACCAGCATTACGGCGGCGACCTCGCCGGGCGCTGGTTGCTGACGGCAGGACTGGGCGGCATGGGCGGGGCTCAGCCCTTGGCGGCCGTGATGGCGGGCGCCTCTTGCCTCGCCATCGAGTGCCAGCCCTCGCGGATCGAGATGCGGATGCGCACAGGCTATCTCGACCGCTCGACCGAAAGCCTGGACGAGGCGCTGGAGATTATCGCCCGCTCTTGCACCGACAAAAAGCCGGTCTCGGTGGGCCTACTTGGCAACGCCGCCGAGCTCCTGCCGGAACTGTTCAAGCGGGGCGTGCGGCCCGACCTCCTGACCGACCAGACCAGCGCCCACGACCCCATTAACGGCTACCTGCCCGCAGGCTGGACCCTGGAGCAGTGGGCGGCGGCTAAGGAACGAGCCCCTCAGTCCGTGAACAAGGCCGCCCGCGCCTCGATGGCGGTCCATGTCCAGGCCATGCTCGACTTCCAGGCCGCCGGCGTGCCGACGGTGGATTACGGCAACAACATCCGCCAGATGGCCAAGGACGAGGGCGTCAGAGACGCCTTTGGATTCAAGGGCTTCGTCCCGGCCTATATCCGGCCTTTGTTCTGCCGCGGCATCGGTCCGTTCCGCTGGGCGGCGCTGTCGGGCGACCCGGAGGACATCTACAAGACCGACGCCAAAGTCAAAGAGCTGATCCCCGATGACCCGCACCTGCACACCTGGCTCGACATGGCCAAGGCCAAGATCAAGTTCCAGGGCCTTCCCGCTCGTATCTGCTGGGTCGGCCTAGGCGACCGCCATCGTCTGGGGCTCGCGTTCAACGAGATGGTGGCCAGCGGCGAGCTGAAGGCGCCCATCGTGATCGGACGGGATCACCTCGACTCCGGCTCCGTCGCCTCGCCCAACCGCGAGACGGAGGCGATGAAGGATGGGTCCGACGCCGTGTCGGACTGGCCGCTTCTGAACGCGCTTCTGAACACCGCGTCTGGCGCCACCTGGGTGTCGCTGCATCACGGCGGCGGCGTCGGGATGGGCTTTTCCCAGCACGCCGGCATGGTGATCGTCTGCGACGGCACGGTCGCCGCCGCCAAGCGCATCGCGCGGGTGCTGTGGAACGACCCCGCAACCGGCGTCATGCGCCACGCCGACGCCGGCTACGATATCGCCCTGGATGTTGCGCGTGAGAAGGGGCTCGATCTTCCAGGGATACTCGGGTGAGGGCCGGGGTGGTGCGGCCTTAGGGCGTAAAGCACGGCGACCTCAAAGTAGCCGCGATAGACCGGACCGCCGCGGGCGGTCAGGAGGTCGGCGCGCATCGCTCGCCACTGCGCCGGCAGGGCGTACCAGGGCAGAGACGGCCGTTCGTGGTGCAGCAGGTGAAGATTGTTGTTCAAGAACAGAAGGCCCAACAAACCGGCGCTTTCGACCACAGCGGTGCGATCTCCTACGCCCTCGGCGGCGCGATGCTCGGCCAGCGAGCGGATCATGATCAACGCTGTCGCCGGATAGACCACGCCGGCGAGGTAACTCACGATCCCAATACGGCAAACGCCGCAGACCCAGACTAAAACCAGGGCCACCGCAAGCCCATGGCTTAGCCAAACGCGTGCGATATCTATTCGCCCAGCTATAACCAGTCTGGCTTGCCGGACCCAAAAGCCGACAATGGCTCGAGGCGGCCCCAATAGAAGCCGACCGACCAGGGTGTTGCAGGCGAGGTGCAGCCCCCGCCGAACCGGCCCGGCCCGGCGCCAGGCTTGCTCCGTCATATAGGTGCTCTCAGGGTCCTCGAGGGGATCGGTGAGGTGCACGTCGCGATGGTGTAGACGGTGGCTGTCGCGATAGAGACCATAAGGCAGCCAGAGACTGAGCGGCGGGGCGCCGATCAGATCGTTCAGGCTCTGAAAGCGCGTCGGGTGGCCGTGGATGACTTCGTGCTGGAGCGACATCTGCCAAGCGCACAGCCACGCGCCGGCCGGAACCGCGAACCAGATCGGCAGGGCGCGCCAGAAGAAGGTCAGCAAAAGCCAGCCGCCGTAGATCGCCATAGCCAGCGCCACGGTCGGCGCTTCAAGGCGGGCGCTCACGTCCTGCGATCCGTCGTTGGCCCAAGCCACGGCGCCGCCAGCTCCTCTGTCGAGGCCGGAACGCCCGGCGTCGTCACAGACTATGGCGAGCCTTGGGGCGAGTCGGACGACGTATCTGCACATACCTAGCTGCGCTTAAGCGTCAAAAGCGACAAACGCCGTGGTACAGCATCACTTGCTGTGATTTCACATCATATGACTCCGAGCCTTCATGACGACCACTCCAGACCCCATCGACCGTCGCGACATCCTGCCCGTCTTCCAACAGCGGCTGCGCCAGGTTATGGCCCGGTCTGAGCTGAGCCAAACCGATTTCGCCAAGGCCTCAGGCCTGGACCGCAGCACCTTGTCTCAGCTGCTCGCCGCCGGCGCCAACCGCCTGCCGCGGGTGGAATCGATCGCCGCCATCGCCCAGATCGGCAATGTGTCGCTAGACTGGCTGCTGGGCCTGAGCCAACGGGAACGCGCCGGCTCGGACCTCTTGGCGGAAAGTCTGCGGATCGAGCGCGATGCGCCAAGCCCGCTCGACGAGCGCCTGTTGAACTGGCTCACGGAAGCCGCCGGCTATCGCATCCGCCACATCCCGACCACCTTCCCCGACGTGCTGAAGACCAACGCCGTGATCGACGCGGAATACGGCCAATTCGCAGCCTTAGGACCGCAGCGTCGCATTGAGATCACCCAGTCGAGGCTCGAATACCTGCGCCAGCCCGAGACCGAGATGGAATGCTGCACCCCGGTGCAGACGCTGGAAGCCTTGGCGCGCGGCGAAGACATCTGGCGCACCGTGCCGCTGCGCGACCGACGCCAACAGATCGAGCAGATCGTCGCGCTCTGCGACGAACTCTACCCCCGCTTTCGCCTCTTTCTGTATGACCGCCAGCACCTCTACTCCGCGCCCCTGACGGTATTTGGCCCCTTACGGGCGGCGATCTATCTGGGGCAGATGTATTTCGTCTTTCAGTCTACGGAGCATATCCGGGCGCTCACCCGCCACTTCGACCAGATCGTGCGGGGGGCATGTGTGCAGCCGACGGAGATTACGGCGCACTTGCAGGGGCTGTTGGCGGTGAGCCGGTAGGGGGAAATGGGCTTGAACTAAGTCGCCGCCACAGCCGGCGTGAACGGCTTAACGTCAATCGTATCGGCACGCTGGCGAGTCTGGGCGATATCGTAGCTCGTTTGCATCCGCAGCAGCGTATCCATGCTGACGCCAAACGCCTTCTCCAGCCGCAACGCCATGTCCGGCGATACTGCCGAGCGGCAATTCACCAGCTCCGAGAGCGCCTGGCGGCCAACGCCGAGCGCCTTGGCGCCGCTCGTGACCGTTAGGTCGTAGCCCTCAAGAATTTCCGACTTGATAAAGGTTCCTGGGTGCGGTGGGTTCTTCATACGGATCATAGCAGGCTCCTAATGATAATCCTCTAGATTGAGATTCTGCAGCGCACCCTCTTCGTCCACATTGAATGTCAACCGCCAGTTCTTGGTGACGAATAGGCTCCAGGTTCCTTTGCGATCTCCTGCAAGCTGGTGCGCCTTCCACTTCGGCGGCGTTCTCAACTCCTCGATGCCGCCCATGTCTTGCAGAAACGCCAATATCAAACGCAGCTTGTCAGCTGTGGCGGCATCCAGTTTTGAGGCGTCATCTGCCTCGAATAGGCGTCGCAGGCCTTTATGGTCGAAACTTACAATCTCCATGATTATGAATAGTTAATAGACCGTCGCCCGTCAAGCGACGGGCGACCCCTTGTTTATAGAGCAGGCTAAGCGGTTATGAATGCGAAGGCTGTCCAGCATCGAATCGTTCCTACATAAGCGTCCGCGTCTTAAGCCTAGCCCCGTGAAGGAGGCCCCCCAACGATGACCACTCCCCGTAGCGTCCGCGTCGCCGTTCTTGGCTCCGGGCCAGCCGGCCTGACCGCGGCCATCTATGCCGCCCGCGCGCTTTTGGAGCCCGTGGTGATCTCCGGCATGGAGCCGGGCGGCCAGCTGACCATTACCACCGATGTGGAGAACTATCCGGGCTTCGCCGAGGTGATCCAAGGCCCCTGGCTGATGGACCAGATGCGCGCCCAGGCCGAGCATGTGGGGACCGAGTTTCTGAACGACGTCGTGACGTCGGTCGACCTGTCGCATCGCCCCTTCCGGCTGGAGCTGGATAGCGGCGGTGTGATCCTAGCCGAAACCCTGATCATCGCCACGGGCGCCCAGGCGCGCTGGCTGGGGCTGGAGTCGGAGCAGAAGTACCGCGGTTTTGGCGTGTCGGCCTGCGCGACCTGCGACGGCTTCTTTTATCGCGGCAAGGCGGTGGCGGTGGCCGGGGGTGGCAATACGGCGGTGGAGGAGGCGCTGTTCCTCACCAGCTTCGCCTCTAAGGTCACGCTGATCCACCGGCGCGGCGAACTTCGCGCCGAAAAGATTTTGCAGGAACGCCTGTTCGCCAACCCCAAGATCGAGATCGTCTGGCACAGCGCCATCGAGGAGGTGTTGGGTACGGACTCCCCGCCCGGCGTCACGGGCGTGCGGCTCAAGAACGTGCGCACCGGCGAGCTGTCGGACCTGGCCGTCGATGGCCTGTTCGTCGCCATCGGCCATGCGCCGGCGTCGAGCCTGTTCCATGGTCAGCTCCCCATGGACGCCTCAGGCTATCTGGAGGTCACGCCTGGCAAAACCGCCACGGTCGTCGAGGGCGTCTTCGCGGCAGGCGACGTCAGCGACCACGTCTATCGCCAAGCGGTGACCGCGGCCGGCATGGGCTGTATGGCGGCGCTGGAGGCGGCGCGGTTCTTGGCGGAGCAAGACCACCAAAAAGCGCACCACCCCATCAGCCAAATGGAGGCTGAGAAGATCGGGGTTTGGTGAAAGGGGGGGCTGCCCCCTTAAACCACCCGCTCAACCAATATCTTCTTCGTCGCCGCAATAGCCTTAGCCGGGTTAAGCCCCTTGGGGCAGACCTGGGCGCAGTTCATGATGGTATGGCAGCGGTAGAGCTTGAAGGGGTCTTCAAGGTAGTCCAGCCGCTCGCCCGTCGCCTCGTCGCGGCTGTCGGCCAGCCAGCGATAGGCCTGCAGCAGGGCGGCGGGGCCGAGGTACTTCTCGCCGTTCCACCAATAGCTAGGGCATGAGGTGGTGCAGCAGGCGCACAGGATGCACTCATATAGGCCATCGAGCTTCTGACGATCTTCCGGCGTCTGCTCCCATTCCTTCTGCGGGGACGGGGTGTCGGTGTGCAGCCAGGGCTCGATCGAGGCGTACTGGGCGAAGAACAGGCTGAGGTCCGGCACCAGGTCCTTCAGCACCGGCTGGCTCGGCAGGGGCGAGATGGCGACGCCCGAGCCATAGTCCGCGTGGCCGTGGGTGCAG